>OLQP01000613.1_pt1 | contig 27466 bp, 25 predicted proteins | sample 1643181 | NCBI WGS metagenome assembly OLQP01 (sample SAMEA3136710, study PRJEB25190) | human gut metagenome | biome: human gut; feature: human-associated habitat; material: faeces | place: Austria | collected 2013 | reverse complement strand
ACCATCTCACAGTTGCGAAGGCCGAAGGTCCCCCTCAGACTCCCCCTGCTTGGCCACGCTGAAAAACATGTCGTTTAGGAGAAGTGAGTATCCTATCGGCTATGTTTGAAAGCTTGTTGTAGCAGGAGTCAGGGAGTATGTGGTGTTGGTATCGACAGGTAACGTTGACTGCCAATGCAGTATATTTCCTGATTGCGTGGCCCGGTGGGGTGCGCGAGGGGAGAGCGGCCTCCGCAACTCTGAGCGACTCCCCTCGTAGGTTTTCTCATATTTCCAAATATGAACAGGTCTTAGGATTCATCCTAAAAATATTATTATAAGAAAAGAAGAAAAGAATATTAAGATATCCATCTTAAAAATGTTTTTTCTAGGAGGAGAAAAAATGGGATTCTCAACAAGTACATGTACAGAGTTTGTTGAAGTGCTTGCTTCAAAAGCCCCGGTACCGGGTGGCGGCGGAGCTTCTGCACTGGTTGGTGCAGTCGGAACTGCACTTGGCAACATGGTAGGCAGCCTTACGGTAGGCAAAAAGAAATATGCAGATGTAGAAGATGAAATGTGGGAGCTGAAAGCAAAATGCGACCAGCTTCAGAAAGATTTTCTGAGTCTGATTGAAAGAGATGCAGAAGTTTTTGAACCACTTTCCAAAGCATATGGCATGCCAAGAGAAACAGAGGAAGAAAAAGCAGAAAAAGCACGTGTTATGGAAATCGTTCTGAAAGATGCATGCTCTGTTCCGATGGAAATCATGGAAAAATGCTGTGAAGCAATTGATCTGATCGTAGAGTTTGCTGCCAAAGGATCCAAACTGGCGATCAGCGATGCCGGTGTTGGTGCAGCTTTCTGCAAAGCAGCATTACAGGGTGCAAGCCTGAACGTATACATCAATACGAAATCTATGGCAAACAGAGAATATGCTGAAGAACTCAACAAAAAAGCAGATGCAATGCTTGAAAAATACACAAAGATTGCAGATGAAACATTCGAAAGCGTTCTCGGACGCCTTAAATAGAAATACGGATTGCGCTAAGCGTGTATTGCAGAGTAATTCACATTTGTGAAGCAACAAATAATGAGCGGAGGAAATAGTTAAAATGGCAAAGCAGTTATTAGGTAAAGAAGTAACAGCAGCACTGAATGAAAGAATCAAAGCCAATGTAGCTGAGTTACAGGGAAAAGGTGTTAACCCGACTCTGTGCATCATTCGTGTAGGTGAAAATCCAAGTGATATTTCTTACGAAAAAGGTGCAACAAAACGTTGCGAAACACTTGGGGTAGCATGTGAAAAAATCCTTCTTCCAGGAGATGTATCACAGGAAGAACTTCTTGCAACAATTGACAAAGTAAATAAAGATGACCATATTCATGGCGTTCTTCTGTTCCGTCCGCTGCCGAAACATCTGGATCAGGCAGTGATCGAAAATGCACTTGCAGCAGAAAAAGACGTTGACTGTATGACAGACCTTTCCATGTCTGGCGTTTATACAGGAAAGAAAATCGGTTTCCCGCCATGTACACCGCAGGCATGCATGGAAATCCTGGATCATTACGGAATCGACTGCACAGGTAAAAAAGCCGTTGTTATCGGAAGAAGCCTTGTAGTTGGTAAACCGGCAGCAATGATGCTGGTTAAGAAAAACGCAACAGTAACTATCTGCCATACAAAAACAGTAGATATGCCATCTGTAGCAAAAGAAGCTGATATCGTGATCGTAGCTGCAGGACGCGCAGGTGTTGTAGGTGCTGAATATGTCAGAGAAGGACAGACGATCATCGATGTAGGAATCAACGTAAATGCAGAAGGCAAACTTTGCGGCGATGTTGACTATGCAGCAGTTGAGCCGATCGTTGATGCGATCACTCCGGTACCGGGCGGTGTTGGAAGCGTTACAACATCTGTTCTGGTAGGACATGTAGTAGAAGCAGCAATGAGAAAGGTTAATGGATGATCAGAAACAAAAAAGCGATGCTCTTTTGTTCTCAGATAATACTGACGGGTGCCCTTATAACTGGGGCACCTTGTCTGGCATCTGGGGCAGAGATTGAGGTGGCCGAAGAGGATGGAACATCCGGGAGTGTTTTCGGGAGTTCAGCCACTACAGCAGACAGTGAGGAAGTCGATCATTCCGGTGAGGGACAGATTCACAAGCCGTCCAGTCTGGAGGTACCGGATTTTACTTCTGATCCGGATTTTGTAGATGATTCTACAGATAACACTTATGGATATTATACGATCATGGGAGATACGACCGTTTCTCTTGCACAGATGACTTCGCAGTATGAAGAACATGGAGCAGAATATCCTTCAGCTTCATTAAAAGATGGTGGCGCAGCGACCATAGATGATTTTTGTACGATCATCCTGGAAGAAGCGAATGCAGAAGGCGTCCGTGGAGAAGTCGTTTTTGAACAGGCGATGCTAGAGACCGGATGGCTGCAGTACGGTGGTGATTCCGGAATATCTCAATATAATTTCGCTGGCATTGGAACGACCGGCGGGGGCGTTGCCGGAGTATCTTACCCGGATGTGCGGACCGGGATCCGCGCACAGGTACAGCATCTCAAAGCTTATGCATGCGAAGATGCACTGAATCAGGACCTTGTGGATACTCGATTTGACATGGTGACCAGAGGGAGTGCTCCATATGTAGAATGGCTGGGGCAGCAGGAGAACCCGAACGGGGGAGGCTGGGCCGCCGGATCTAACTATGGAGAAAAACTCAGAAAATTGCTCAGTGATCTGAAAGCGGAGTGAGCAACGAAAAAGAGTGAGGCACATGGCCCCACTCTTTTTCACTTCAGTTCAATATCTACAAGTTCCTTTGGCGGAAGCTTCTTCGTACATCCGGCCAGGAACTTCTTCAGTTCTTTGGATGATTTGGCAACTGGTATATTTGTTCCGGCACCACCCATACATCCGCCCGGACAGGCCATACCTTCGATCATACAGCCCTTGAGTTTGCCTGCTTTGGCAAGCGCGAGGACTTTTTTACATTCAGCAAGACTCTCTGCATGTTCGATATGAACCGGTACATCCGGATAATATTCCTTAAGGCAGGCTTCGATCGCACCTGCAACACCACCTGCAACAGCATAACCACGTCCTGCAGCAGTCGCATCATGAAGAGAACCATCCTCTTCGAAAGAAGCAGGATCGATTTCGCGTGCATCAAACATGGCATCCAGTTCCTCGAATGTAAGGACAAAATCAACATCACTGCGGACGGTGCGGCGCATAGCTTCCAGCTTCTTGGATGCACATGGACCAACAAATACAACCTTTGCATCTGGATGCTCCTGTTTTACCTTGCGGGCAGTGGCAACCATCGGTGTCAGTTCCTGAGAAATATTGTCGATCATGGTCGGGAAGAATTTCTTTGCCATCATGGACCAGGAAGGACAGCAGGAAGTCAGGAGAAATGGAAGTTCTCCGGTGGCAACCTTTTCGGCATAATGATGCGCCTCTGCAATTGCTCCGACATCAGCACCGAATGCAACCTCATGGACATCAGAAAAACCAAGAACCTGCAGAGCTGTCTTGAATTTGCCAGGAGTCACATCATCACCGAACTGGCTGATATAAGCCGGAGCGATGATGGCAATGATTTTTTCACCACCACGAAGTGCATGAGCCAGCTGGAAAATCTGAGATTTATCAGAAATCGCACCGAATGGACAGCTTACCATACACATACCACAGGAAACGCATTTGTCCTCCAGGATACTTGCACGTCCCTGCTCATCACTTCCGATTGCCTTGACACCACAGGCCTGTTCACATGGACGGATATTGTGAGAGATAGCATCATAAGGACAGGCGGCTTTACATTTGCCACACTTGATACATTTGTCCTGATCAATATAAGATTTTCCATCTTTCATGGAAATCGCACCCTTTGGACAGGCCTGCATACATGGATGAGCGACACAGCCGCGGCACATATTGCTGACAATATATTTGTTTGGCGGACAGGCTGCGCATGCAGATGGAATGACCTGCATAAGAGGCGGCTCGTAATATTTCTCATCGATGTTGCTGGCTGCCAGACCGTCGGTCAGATGGACAGCTTTGTTTTCCGGGCGAAGAGAGAGGCCCATTGCAAGACGAACCCGCTCGCTGGCAACGGCACGTTCTCTGTAAATACTTTCACGGTATTTGGCTTTTTCCTCTACGATATTATAAGGAATAGCTTCAATATCATGAATCAGGGTTTCGTCAGTGGATTCAAATCCGGCTTTGGCTACTTCGACATAAACCTTGTGGCGGATTGCTCTGACAGGTGTGTCATAATTTCGCATATGTATATCTCCTTCTATCGTATTGCAGTTATTCAGCTGACAGTATTACATGGAAAAACAGAATGAACTGCCATAAACCGGATAACTGAAAAATATTTTTATCTACCTGACATTATAATATAGGAAAGAAATTCTAAAATCAACTAAGATCATGTATTTTTGCAGGCACAAAACAGACGGATGCACAGAAGATTATATGACAATAAAACGAAGGAGAACTAAAAACAAGATTGATAAAAAATTATGCAACATGTTAAAAAAATCACGAAATAGTTGCGAAAAATAAAAAAATTAAATAAATTAATTCAAATTTTCGATATTTTTCTTGTTTAAAATATATATTTAATGTATAATCAAATATAGCAAAGCTGTGTAAAATAGACAAAAACAATTAGCACAGGAAAATTTATTTTTAAACAAGGAGGGAATTGAATGTTAGATCAGTCTTATTACGCGAAGACAGATGAGATCATCGAGCATTACGGACCGAAACCTGCATCATTGATCCCAATCATGCAGGATATCCAGGCGGAGTACCGTTATCTTCCTGGAGAGCTTCTGACGTATGTTGCATCCAAGATTGGAGTTACAGAAGCAAAGGCTTACAGTGTAGCCACTTTCTATGAGAACTTTTCCTTTGAGCCAAAAGGAAAATACGTCATCAAAGTCTGTGATGGAACAGCCTGTCATGTGCGTAAATCCATGCCGGTTAAAGAAGCTCTTATGAAGGAACTTGGACTCAGTAACAAGAAGCATACAACGGATGATATGCTCTTTACGGTAGAAACTGTATCCTGCCTTGGTGCATGCGGATTGGCGCCAACCCTTACAGTAAACGACGAAGTACATCCGAAAATGACACCAGAAAAGGCAATCGATCTGTTAAATGAATTGAGAGGTGAGACGGTATGAGTATTGTGAGTAAAGAAGATCTGCTCAATAAGCAGGCTGAAGCAAAAAATACCCTGGAATCTTTTACCTGTCGTGTGCTTGTCTGTTCCGGTACCGGATGTATCGCTTCCGGCGCACAGAAGATTTATGACGAGATGGCGAAACTGTGCGAGAATCTTGACTGGGTAAGCGTGGAAATGCAAAAAGATGTTCCGCATGTCGGTGTTGTTAAGACAGGATGTCAGGGCCTTTGTGAATTAGGACCTCTGATGAAGATTGAACCTTATGATTATCAGTATGTTCATGTACAGGTAGAAGACTGTAAAGAGATCGTAGAGCGTACTGTTATGGAAGGAGAGCCGGTAAGCAGACTGTTTTATCGTGATCATGATACCGCCTGTCCACATCCTTCTGACATTCCTTTCCTGAATCAGCAGACAAGAATCGTTCTTGAGAACTGTGGTAATATTAATGCAGAATCCATTGATGAATATATTGCTGTTGGCGGTTTTCAGGCTATGGCAAAAGCTTTCTTCGATATGTCCCCACAGGATGTTATCGATGAAGTAACAAAATCCGGACTTCGCGGACGAGGCGGAGCTGGTTTCCCGGCTGGTAAAAAATGGTCTCAGGTTGCTCGTCAGAAAGAAAAAGTTCGTTATGTAGTATGTAATGGTGATGAAGGTGACCCGGGTGCATTCATGGATGGTTCCGTAATGGAAGGTGATCCATATAAGATGATCGAAGGTATGACCATTGCCGCATACGCAGTTGGCGCAGAGAACGGATACATTTATGTTCGTGCAGAATATCCGCTTTCCGTTAAACGTCTCCGTATGGCTATCGAACAGGCTGAAGCTTATGGACTGCTTGGTGACAATATCCTTGGTTCCGGTGTGAATTTCCATTTACATATCAATCGTGGTGCAGGTGCCTTTGTTTGTGGTGAAGGTTCTGCCCTCACTGCATCCATCGAAGGTAAGCGAGGCATGCCGCGTGTCAAACCACCGCGTACAGTAGAAAAAGGTCTCTGGGAGAAACCTACCGTTCTGAATAACGTAGAAACTTATGCAAACGTTCCGAAGATCATTCTTCAGGGTGCTGACTGGTTCCGTACCATTGGAACAGAAGGAAGCCCGGGAACCAAGACCTTCTCCCTGACCGGTGCAATCGAAAACACAGGTCTGATCGAAGTACCAATGGGTACCAGTCTTCGTCATATCATTTATGATATCGGTGGTGGCCTGAAGAGCGGAGCTGCTTTCAAAGGTGTACAGATCGGTGGACCATCCGGTGGATGTCTGATCGAAGATCAGATCGACCGTCCGCTTGACTTTGACTCCGTTAAATCACTCGATGCGATCATGGGTTCCGGTGGCCTGGTAGTTATGGATGAAAATACCTGTATGGTTGAGGTTGCCAGATTCTTTATGAACTTTACACAGCGTGAGAGCTGTGGTAAATGCGTTCCGTGTCGTGAAGGAACAAAGCGTATGTTGGAGATTCTCGAGAGAATCGTAGATGGTAAAGGTGAAATGTCAGACCTTGATGAACTGGAAGAGCTTGCTACTATGGTACAGAGCATGGCTCTCTGCGGACTTGGCAAGAGTGCACCGCTTCCGGTTATCAGTACTCTGAAACGCTTCCGTGATGAATACGAGGAACATATTAAGGATAAGAAATGCCGTGCAAAAGTCTGTACAGCACTTCGTAAATTCCACATTAATCCGGAATTCTGTATTGGCTGCGGTAAGTGCGCGAAGAACTGCCCGGCAGGTGCAATCAGCGGAAAGATCAAATCTCCGTATCACATCAACAATGACGTATGTATCAAATGCGGTTCCTGTAAAGATAACTGTAACTTTGATGCGGTTTATGTGGAAGCATAGGAAGGAGGCTGAATTATGGGTACAATGACAATTGACGGTAGAAAAGTTGAATTTACCGATGAAAAAAACGTCCTGACCGTTATCCGTAACGCAGGCATTGATATTCCGACACTGTGCTATCATTCAGAGCTCTCTACATTTGGAGCATGCCGTTTATGTACAGTAGAGGACGACAGAGGCAAAACCTTTGCTTCCTGTTCAGAAGTACCGCGCGATGGTATGGTTATTCATACTAACACAAATAAATTAAGAAACTATCGTAAACTGATCGTGGAACTGCTCCTTGCAGCACACTGCCGTGACTGTACAACCTGTATCAAGAGTGGTGAGTGTGTCCTTCAGGAACTGGCACATCGTCTCGGCGTAAGAACCGTACGTTTCCAGAACACAAGAGAGCAGCATGAGCTGGATTTCAGTTCTCCGTCTATCGTTCGCGATCCGAATAAATGTATCCTCTGCGGAAACTGTGTACGTGCCTGCGAGGAAATTCAGGGAATCGGTGCACTTGGATTTGCATTCCGTGGAACAGAAGCAATGGTTATGCCTGCATTCAATAAAAAGATTGCAGAGACACAGTGCGTAAACTGTGGACAGTGTCGTGCATTCTGTCCGACAGGAGCTATTTCCATCCACACGAATACAGACAAAGTCTTTAAGGCACTTGCAGATCCGGATATCCGTGTAGTTGCGCAGATTGCACCTGCGGTACGTGTTGCAGTGGGCGATCATTACGGACTCCAGAAGGGCCGCAGTGTAATGGGTAAGATCGTCAATGCGCTTCATCGCATGGGATTTGATGAAGTTTATGATACCACATTCAGTGCTGACCTTACGATTATGGAAGAAAGTGCAGAATTCCTTAACCGTATTGAAAAAGGTGAGAAACTTCCGCTCCTGACATCCTGCTGTCCGGCATGGGTGAAATTTATTACAGATCAGTATAAGGATTATATTCCGAATATTTCTACCTGCAGATCCCCACAGGGAATGCTTTCTGCTGTTATTAAGGAATACTTCCGTGATCCGGAACATGCTCAGGGAAAGAAGACTGTAATGGTTTCCATTATGCCATGTACGGCTAAGAAGGCAGAAGCCGTTCGTCCGAACAGCTATACACATGGTGAGAAAGATACCGATATCGTTATCACAACCACAGAGCTTCTTCGTATGATCGACAACTTTGGCCTTGACTTTGCAGGACTTGAGCCAGAAGCATGTGATATGCCGTTTGGATTCGGTTCCGGCGGTGGAGTTATCTTTGGTGTTACCGGTGGTGTTACAGAGGCAGTTCTTCGTCGTCTGACTCCGGACCACAGTAAAGAAACAATGAGAGAAATCTCCGAGTGTGGTGTACGTGGAGACGAGGGAATCAAGGAATTCTCTGTACCATACAAAGGAATGGAAATCAAGATCTGCGTAGCCAGCGGACTTGCCAATGCAAGAATCGTTATGGATCGTGTAAAGAACGGCGAAGCAGAGTATCATCTGATCGAAGTTATGGCATGTCGTCGTGGCTGTATCATGGGTGGTGGCCAGCCGACAAGATCCGGTGACAGAACAAAAGCTGCCAGAGCCAGAGGTCTGTACAATGCGGATAATACAACGATTATTAAGAAATCCGATGAGAACCCGATGGTACTCGAACTTTACCAGGGACTTCTCAAAGGCAAGGAGCATGAACTGCTTCATAATGAGTTTTATTGATTTTTAACTTGAGGGTATGATGAGAGAGTAATATAGAGATAATACGCTGGGAGTTACGATTTTGATCAATTGTAACCCACTTGCGTTTCCGAAATTCTTTCGTTCGCCTATGGATAACTGCTTTTGCAAACTCGCTTTGCTCAGACAGAGCAACGCAGTTATCACTAGAACGAAAGAATTCCTGGAAGCCTCGTGAGGTTACTATGCTCAAATCTCGTAGCTCCCGGCTGTTTTTACATATATAGTTCTATTAAACATACCCTCAAAAAAACAAATAGATTCATTATGCCGCATTTCATTAGGAGCTCCGGGTAGTAAACTCTCCCTTGCACAATAATTCCCGATACGATACAATAAAATATAAAGAAAAAATATAAAGAGGTGCAAGGATATGCGTGAAATACAAGCATCAGTGATCACGGACACCATCGAGCGGCTTTGTATCGAAGCCAATCAGGTGCTTCCGGACGACATCAAGAAATCTATCCAGGCCTGTCGTGCAAGTGAGGATGGCGAGATTGCCTGTGGAATTCTGGATAATATCATCGAAAACTACCAGATTGCAGAGAATGAACAGGTGCCAATCTGCCAGGATACCGGAATGGCATGTGTATTCCTCGAAATCGGACAGGACGTACATATTGTAGGCGGAGACCTCACCGAAGCAGTTAATGAAGGCGTCCGCAGAGGATACACCAACGGCTATCTCCGCAAATCCGTAGTGAAGGATCCGGTCCGCAGAGGAAATACTGGAGACAATACTCCGGCGATGCTTTATACAGAAATCGTACCAGGCGAAAACATCAAGATCACAGTTGGCCCCAAAGGCTTCGGAAGCGAAAACATGAGTGCTATCCGTATGTTTAAGCCGTCTGCCGGCATCGAGGGAATCAAGGATTTTATCCTTGAAACAGTCGAAACAGCCGGACCGAACCCATGTCCACCGATGGTTGTTGGCGTTGGAATCGGAGGAACTTTTGATAAAGCTGCCCTTCTTGCTAAGAAAGCCTTGATGCGCCCGGTAGATTCCGAGAACGAAGATCCATATTATGCAGACCTCGAGAAAGAAATGCTCGAGAAGATCAACCAGCTTGGGATCGGTCCACAGGGATTTGGCGGAAAGACGACTGCAATCGGTCTGAACATCGAAACAATGCCGACTCACATTGCCGGTATGCCATGTGCGATCAACATCAGCTGCCACGTAACACGGCACAAAACGGAGGTGATCTAAGATGGAACGTCATATTACATTACCACTTACCGAAGAACTTGCGAGGACACTCCATGCAGGTGACACCGTTTATCTGACAGGAACAATCTATACCTCCCGTGATGCCGGTCACAAGAGAATGTGCGAAGCACTTGCCAGAGGAGAAGAACTTCCGTTTGATCCAAAGGATGCCACAATCTATTATGTAGGCCCGACCCCTGCAAAACCGGGTCAGGTCATCGGTTCCGCAGGCCCAACTACCAGCGGCCGTATGGATGCTTATGCACCAACCATGATGTCTGTAGGAGCCCGTGGCATGATCGGAAAAGGCGCCCGTCTTCCGGAAGTCGTAGAGGCTATGAAGAAATACAGTGGCGTTTATTTCGGAGCGATCGGCGGGGCAGGAGCACTTCTTGCGAAATGCATCAAGAAAGCAGAACTTGTTGCCTACGAAGACCTTCAGTCCGAAGCACTCCGCAGACTTTATGTAGAAGAGATGCCGCTGGTGGTCATCATTGACTGTGAAGGTAACAACCTTTATGAGCAGGGAAGAGAAGCCTATCTCAAAGAGCATAATAAAAAATCATAACCAAAGCCCCCAGGACATATATTATAACAATACATGGGATTGTGTGAATATATGCAAGGGGGCTTTTTTATATGGAAAATTTTCAGGTTTACCGGGATATTCAGGCACGTACCGGCGGTGACATATACATAGGCGTTGTTGGCCCAGTCCGTACAGGAAAATCCACATTTATCCGGAGATTTATGGAGCTGGTGGCACTGCCGGATATGGAACCGGCAAAACAGGCGGAAGTGCGTGATCAGCTCCCTTTAAGCGGTTCCGGGAAGCTCATCACAACCGTAGAACCCAAATTTATCCCAAAAGAAGCAGTGAATGTAAATTTAGGGGATGATCAGAAAGTACGGATCCGTCTGATTGACTGCGTAGGATTTCTCGTAAAAGATGCGAGCGGCCACATTGAAGACGGAAGAGAACGCATGGTAAAAACTCCATGGTTTGAAAAAGCGATTCCTTTTCATGAAGCAGCAGAGACTGGCACACGCAAAGTCATTCAGGAACATGCAACGATCGGACTGGTGGTTACGACAGATGGAAGCTTCGGCGAACTTCCAAGAGAAAATTTCGCTGATGCAGAGGCACTGACTATAAACCTTCTGAAAAAACAGGGCAAACCATTTCTGATTCTTGTAAACTCCCAGATGCCATATAAAGAAGAAACGCAGGAACTTGTCAGAAATCTGCAGAATAAATATGGTGTAACGACCATGGCAGCCAACTGCGAGCAGCTGCGAAAAGAAGATGTCACCAGAATCCTTTCCAATATACTGTATGAATTTCCGGTAAGTGAGATTCAGTTCTTCGTACCAAAATGGGTGGAAATGCTGCCGAATGATCATGAGCTGAAATTGAAGCTGCTGGAGCAGATACGCGAACAGATGAAAAAATTACTTCATATTAAAAATATAACCCGGGAATCTGTTCAGCTGACAGCTCCTTTTGTGCAGGATGTCCTGTTGGAGGAGGTCAGTCTGTCTAGTGGAAAAGTGCGTATACGAATTCAGATCAGGGACGAATATTATTATCGTATGTTAAGTGAAATGAGCGGTATCCAGATGGAAACAGAATATGATCTGATCCATACGATGAAAGAACTCGCGGCAATGAAAGAACAATACGTCAAAGTGCAGGCGGCGTTGGAGTCTGTGAGAGAAAGCGGCTACGGTGTGGTAGTGCCAGAACTTGGCGAGATCCAGATTGAGGAACCGTCCGTCATACGGCAGGGCAGCAAGTACGGTGTCCGGATAAAATCCAAGAGCCCTTCTATCCACATGATCAAAGCTAACATAGAAACAGAAATCGCTCCGATCGTGGGAACTGAGCAGCAGGCAAAGGATCTGATCCAGTATATCGGCGAAAGCGGACAGCGCGGCGAAAGCATCTGGGAAACGAATATATTTGGAAAATCCATAGAACAGCTGGTGCAGGACGGCATCCGAAGCAAACTGACTTCCATTGGAGAAGAGAGCCAGTCCAAACTGCAGGACACCATGCAGAAGATCGTCAACGACAGCAAAGGCGGCATGGTGTGTATTATTATATAAAAACTAGGAAGGTCAGGAACCGGCATGGAGTTCCTGATCTTCTTTGTTTTTTGGCATAAAAACTCCGTGATTTTTCGAGAAATTTTCGCATCGGGGGGGGTAAAACCAGATCCCAAGGGGTTTACAGAAATATGTTTATGTGATAAAATGCAGATGTTTATAAAACAGACGGGGGAAGAAAATGAGCAACAGCGTAAGAAAAAGAAAACCAATCGAACATTGGAAAATTATCGCATTTTATCTGATCATCTACGACATTGTCGCAATCAACTTTTCGTATTTTTTTGGCCTCTTACTGAGATTTGATCTGGCCTATTCCAGCATACCAGAGAATTATTTAAGTGCATTCCTGAGGTTTGCGCCTTTTTATACGGCATTTTCACTGATCGTGTTTTATGTGGCACATATGTATAACAGCGTATGGCGTTTCGCCAGCTTTACCGAGTTGAACCGCATTTTTGTGGCAACGGTGGTCACAACAGTATTTCAGGTAGTCGGGATCACGACATTTTATGAGCGAATGCCCGGTTCCTATTATATCGTAGGATGCATTTCACAGTTTATCCTGACCGTGGCAGTCCGCTTTATGTATCGTTATATCACACTGGAGCGTGCCAAACGCGAAAAGGATGCGATGGCAACACACAGAACTATGATCATTGGTGCCGGTGCAGCCGGGCAGATGATCCTGAGGGAGCTGAAAACATCCGTCAAGGCAACTGCTAAGCCATGCTGTGTGATCGATGACAACCCGAACAAATGGGGACGTCTGACAGAAGGAGTTCCTATCGTCGGCGGACGTGACAGCATCATGGCAAACGTCGAGAAATACAACATTGACCAGATCCTTTTTGCAATCCCTACCGCACGGGTGGAGGACAGAAGAGATATCCTCAATATCTGTAAGGAAACAAAATGTGAACTCAAGACTTTGCCGGGAGTATTCCAGCTGGCAAACGGACAGGTTTCCTTAAGCAAGATGAAAGCAGTAGCAGTCGAAGATCTGCTTGGAAGAGATCCGATCAAAGTAAACATGGAAGAGATCTTCCAGTACATTAAAGGAAAAACAATCCTTGTTACCGGCGGCGGTGGCTCTATTGGAAGTGAGCTTTGCCGGCAGATCGCAGGTCATGAACCGAAACAGCTGATCATTTTTGATATCTATGAGAATAATGCATACGATATCGAACAGGAACTGAGACGTAAGTACAAAAACCTCAACCTTGTTGTTTTGATCGGATCTGTCAGAGACAGCCGAAGAATCAATATGGTGTTCGAGAAATACAAGCCGGAAATCGTATATCATGCAGCAGCACACAAACATGTGCCGCTTATGGAGACAAGCCCGAACGAGTCCATCAAGAACAATGTGATCGGTACATACAAAACAGCGTATGCAGCACTGAAGCACGGTGCATCAAGATTTATCCTGATCAGTACGGATAAGGCAGTAAATCCGACCAACATCATGGGCGCAAGCAAACGTCTCTGCGAAATGGTCATCCAGAGTATGGATGCAGTCAGCAAGGCAGGCAGAATGGATGTCCTTCCACTTCTTCATGCACACATGGATAAATACTTCGAGGATCAGATTCCGGGAGACAGGACGACGGCGGCCATGAAGAGCCGGCCGGAAGAGCGTTCCAGCGTACATATCGAGAGCGTTAAGAACAAAGACCGACAGGGAACACAGTTTGTGGCAGTTCGATTCGGAAATGTTCTTGGAAGTAACGGATCGGTTATTCCACTCTTTAAGAAACAGATCGAAGCGGGCGGCCCGGTGACAGTTACACATCCGGATATCGTGAGATACTTCATGACGATCCCGGAGGCAGTCAGCTTGGTACTTCAGGCAGGAACCTATGCCTGGGGCGGTGAGATCTTCGTTCTGGATATGGGTGAACCGGTCAAGATCGACAGTCTTGCGAGAAACCTGATCAAACTTTCCGGATATGAACCGGATGTGGAAATTCCAATCGTTTATTCAGGATTGCGTCCTGGTGAGAAGCTTTACGAAGAGAAGTTGATGGCAGAAGAGGGAATGAAGAAAACCGATAATGATCTGATCCATATCGGCAAACCAATTCCGTTTGATATCAGTAAATTCCTCGGACAGCTGACAGAACTGGCACAGGCAAGTTACGAAAACAGTCCTCACATCGTTGAGATGGTTGAAGAAATCGTACCGACTTTCCATCCGGTAGGGAATAAGCCGACCGGCAATGAAAATATGTCTGTGGAAGAATTCCAGAGAGAAATTCACGAAACAGAACACAGGTAAATAATATGCAGCAAATTTAAGATCTGAAATCATTCAGATTTTAAATTTGTTACATATTAGATAAGTTATAAATATAAGGATTAAATATGAAAAAGAGATTTTTCTTCGACAGAAAAGAGAAAAATTTACAGATAGATTCTGAAGAGAATTCGTTCGAGAGATGCGTGCTATGTGGTGCCGTTACTGATGTACCGGTGCAGATGCCGGTCAGTGAACGGAAATGTTACATTCCGGGAGCCGGACAGCTGTGCAGAGACTGCTGCAGGGAACTGTATGGCAGCGATGATCTCGGGACTACAGCAGAATCCGAAATCTGTAAAATATAGAAAGATTTTTGTAAGGGGGAAGCGTATGTATAAGAAATCACCACAGGGGTGGCTGAAACACTGGGATTTTATCATTCTGGATATTTTCTGCCTTCAGCTTGCCTTTGTAGTTGCATACTTAGTACGACAGGGGTTGGAAAACCCGTACAGTGATCAGATCTACCGCACAGTCGCATTTGTATTTATGCTGTGCCAGATCGTGGTCATGTTTCTGGGACAGTCCTATCAGGATATCCTGAAACGGGGCTATTACATAGAATTTACCAAGACAGTCAAGCATGTATTGATGGTCATGCTGCTGTCTGTCCTGTATCTCTTTGCAACACAGCAGGCAGTCAGCTATTCCAGATTAACGTTGTTCTATACCGCATTTTTGTATTTATGCTTTGACTACGTCGGCAGGGTATGGCACAAAGAAAATGTCCTGAAAAAGAATGCGACCAAAAAGAAAGAAAAGTCCATGGTCGTTGTGGTAAGCCTCGCCGAAGCAAAAGAAACGATTGAAAAAATCCTGAGCAGTCCGATCCAGAACTTTTCTATCAATGGGATCGCGCTCATTGATGACAATCCGGGAGTAAAAGAAATCGCAGGCATACCGGTTGTCGGAAATATGGACACGATCAGTGAATATCTCTGTCATGAATGGGTTGACGAAGTCTTTGTCAAGATCAGCGAGACAGAACCATATCCACAGAAGCTGATCGATGAGATCATCACCATGGGACTGACCGTACATCTCAGCCTGGGTGAGATGGAAAAATCACTCAGCGGAAAGAATTTTATAGAAAAAATCGGCGGCTATTCGGTAATTACATCCAGTATCAATACCGCATCACCGAAACAGCTGCTCTACAAGAGGCTGATGGATATTGCCGGAGGAATTGTCGGCTGCCTGCTTACCGTGATCCTGATCGTTGTCATAGGACCGATGATTTATATCAAATCCCCGGGACCGATTTTCTTCTCACAGGTGCGTATTGGCAAGAACGGAAAGAAATTCAAAATCTATAAATTCCGCAGCATGTATATGGATGCCGAAGAGAGAAAAGCAGAACTGATGAGTCAGAACAAAATGGAGGGCCTGATGTTCAAGATGGACTACGATCCGCGAATCATCGGCAGTGAGAAGAAGGATAAAAACGGTAATCCAAAAGGAATCGGAAACTTTATCCGTAAGACATCCCTGGATGAGTTCCCTCAGTTCTGGAACGTCCTGAAAGGCGATATGAGCCTGGTGGGAACAAGGCCACCGACAGTCGATGAATGGGAACAGTATGAACTTCACCACAGAAGCCGTATGTCAATCAAACCGGGAATCACCGGAATGTGGCAGGTAAGCGGCCGAAGCGATATTACGGATTTTGAGGAAGTCGTGAAGCTGGATACCGAGTATATCGAGAACTGGTCGATTGGGTTGGATTTAAGAATTCTTCTTAAAACAGTGACGTCTGTGTTGAAGAGCGAGGGATCGGTTTAAAAGAGTATAAATGTTTATTTAGCAAATCTGCACATAGCATCGAAAACAGTACACTTTTTCGTGCTCTAAATTGGCGAAATCAAGTTCCTCTAGGTTTACCTACTACTTAGGAGACCAAGTGAGTGGTCTCCATATTATACAAAAAAACTGATGGCTTGAGGAATGGGGGAGAAGCTGACCACGATTATTTGATTTATGATTATGGTTGCATCCGTAGATTTAAAAACGGTTTTGATACTAAGATTGTGCAAAGAGAGGAAAATACAGTTTATGTACGATTATTTAGTTGTTGGATCAGGTTTATACGGATCAATATTTGCAAGAGAAGCAACAAACAAAGGATATAAAGTTCTTGTGATAGATAAAAGAAATAATGTAGGTGGAAATATCTATACAGAAAAAGTGGAAGGAATTAATTTTCATAAGTATGGAGCTCATATCTTCCACACGAATAATACAGAGGTATGGAATTATCTTCAGCAATATGCGGTTTTCAATCGTTTTACTAATTCTCCTGTGGCAAATTACAAGGGTGAGCTTTATTCTTTACCTTTTAACATGTACACATTTAATAAAATGTGGGGAGTTACGACTCCAGAAGAAGCATCTGCTAAGATTGAGGAGCAGAGAAAAGAAATCTCTGGAGAACCACAGAATCTGGAAGAACAAGCTATCTCTTTAGTTGGTCGAGATATTTATGAAAAGCTCATCAAGGGCTATACAGAAAAGCAATGGGGGCGTGATTGTAAAGACTTACCTGCCTTTATCATCAAACGACTTCCTGTGCGCCTGACTTTTGATAATAACTATTTTAATGCTTTATATCAGGGTATTCCGATTGGTGGTTATACCAAGATGATTGAGAATATTCTTGATGACATTGAAGTAAGATTTGGTGAGGATTACTTGGAAAATAGAGATAAGTGGAATGGTTTAGCAAAGAAAGTTGTTTATACAGGTCCTATCGATGCTTTCTTCTGTTATAAGCTTGGTACTCTTGAGTATCGTTCCGTTCGTTTTGAAAACGAGGTTTTAGATATTCCAAACTTTCAGGGTAATGCCGCTATGAATTATACAGACCGTGAAACTCCATGGACTAGAATTATTGAACATAAATGGTTTGAGTTTGGTAAAGATGAGAATGGAAATGATCTTCCTAAGACTATTATAAGCCGTGAATATAGCTCTGAATGGAAGCCAGGAGATGAGCCTTATTATCCAGTGAATGATGAGAAGAATGGAAAGCGCTATGCGGCTTACAAAGAATTGGCGGATAGGGAAGAAAAGGTAATATTTGGCGGTCGACTTGGTGAGTATAAATATTACGATATGGATGCGACTGTGGCATCTGTGCTTGAGAAATGTAAGGGGGAACTAAAATAATGGAAGATTATTCTGTAAAGGTTATTGTAGCAACACATAAACCGTATGAAATGCCTTCTGATAAGCTGTACCTTCCTGTTCATGTAGGTGCAGCTGGTAAGGAAAGCATTGGATATCAAAGAGATGATGAAGGCGACAATATTTCCAACCTAAACCCCTATTTTTGTGAATTAACTGGGTTTTATTGGGCATGGAAAAACTTGAAAGAGGATTATATTGGATTGGTTCATTACCGTCGTTTATTCACTATGAATGGTCGAACGCTTACAGAATCTGATATCAAGCCGTATCTTGGTAAGATTAAAGTATTCACCCCATGTAAAAGAAGGTATTATATAGAAACTTTAAAATCTCATTATGATCACACTCATTATCCTGAGCATTTGAAGGTGACAAGAAACACTGTGGAAAGGTTATATCCGGAATATTTGGATTCTTATGATAAAGCTGTAAACAGAACATGGGGTTATATGTTTAATATGATGATTATAGACAGAACTTTACTCAACGATTATTGTACTTGGTTATTCAATATTTTGGATGATGTATTTAAACAGATTGACACAACCAATTACCCAGTATTTGCAAAACGCTATGTAGGGAGAATGAGTGAGATTCTATTTAATGTATGGATTGAAAAGAAGTTAAGTGCTGGAGAAATTAAGAAATCAGAGATTATGGAGCTTGAGTGCAATGTGGAAGAGAAGTGGTTGGTAAAGATTCCAGCATTTCTTAAGGCAAAGTTCTTTGGAAAAAAATATGAAGGAAGTTTTTAGGTGAGATTAATATATGAATGATTTTATCGTTGGTAAAAAATCTGGTATTAGTTATTTACGCATATTTGCTACAGTTTGTGTGGTTTTTATACATACCTGTAGTACGTTGACAGATAATTTGGAGCTTTTTTCTCTGACAGTATATCAGAAGATATTTTTCTCAGCAGCTTATCAAAGTATGTATTGGGCTGTCCCTGCTTTTTTTATGATAACAGGATCTTTATTATTGGAAAGAACTATCTGTTATAAAGATATTTTATTCAAGTATGTTAAGAAAATAGTGATCATTTTACTTGTGTTTGGCACTACTTTTTCTTTCATAAAGCAGTTTGCTCAAAATAAAACATTTTCAATTGTGCTAATAAAAAACACGTTATTTTCTGTTTTGGAAGATACGGGTTTTGGGCATTTATGGTACTTGTATGTTCTAATTGGTTTGTATTTATTACTTCCTGTGTTTAATTTGATATCAAAACTTGAAAAAGAAGAAATAGAGAAGTTACTTCTTGTATTATTCTTATTTGATTTTTGTGCACCATTAATATCAAATTTGACTGGAGTTAAAATTGCATTTTCTATTCCAGCAACATATCCAGTATTTTACTATGTGTTGGGTTACTATTTGACAAGATTTAGTAATATTAACAACAAAATATCTTGTTTGATGATTATGATTGGGGAACTGATTATTATTTCATCAAACATATTAGGATTTTATACAAAGAGCATTTCTTCGTACTCAAGTCCGATAATAGTGATAATTGCTATTGGAATATTTTGTTTGTTTAAAAATTTGGATTATAAAAATTTAAACTATAGAATTTGGATGTTGGATAGATTATGTTTGGGAGTATATATTATTCATCCATTATTTATTCACATTGTATACAGGCTTATTAAAATTAATCCTAGTCAATTTAAAAATTATTTTGTTTCAACCATTTTATTTTTTGGTGCTTTTACTGTTTTGTCTTTCTTTTCATCGTTTATTATGAGTAGGATTACTTTTATTAAAAAACTAATAATATAGCAATAGTTTTATCAGTTAGAATAATGTATTACATTAGGAGAAGTCTATGAAAAAGGTAAGTGTAATTGTACCGGTCTATAATACATCGCTTTTTTTGGATGATTGTATTTCATCGATTCTTGACCAGGATTACAAGGAATTTGAATTACTATTAATCAATGATGGTTCTACGGATAATAGTTTAGATATTTGTAATAAGTGGAAAGCTATGGATTCGAGAATAAGAGTATATTCTAAAACTAATGGAGGACTAAGTGATACTAGAAATTGCGGAATACAAGCTTCGACGGGTGATTATATTACCTTTATCGATTCCGATGATTATGTATCAAAAAACTATTTATCATATTTGTTAAAGCTATTTTCGTATTCTGATAAATGCTCGATTACTACTTGTAATAGGCAAATGGTAAAGGAAGGTAAGCTGGGTCATAAATTTAATTATAATGATAAGAACGGAGTAATGATTCTCTCTAGATCAGAAACGTTTAAAAAAGCTCTTTATACACAAATTGCTCATGGAGCAGTGGCTAGATTATATAGGAAGGAGGTTTTTGACTCTCTTAAATTTCCTATTGGCTTAAAACATGAGGACACCTATATGCTAGGGGATTTTGTTAATTCTGATGAAATTATGGTGTTTGGTGATGAGGTTGGTTACTTTTACCGTATAAATGGTGACTCAATTGTTCATTCAAATTCGACAAACAGACTTATGGATTTAGTAATAGCTACAAAAAGATTCGGAAATTTAGCTCTTGCTTGTGATGAAAATTTACGGAATGCAGTAATTTGTAAAGTGATTCATGCGGAATTGAGCGTGTTGTCATTAATTAAATTAGATGGGATTGAGGAAAAGAAGTTTATTAGTGAGATAAAACAGGATCTTAGGGAAAATAGCAGTGTTGTATTAAAAGATAGGGAAGCTTTAAAGAGAGATAAAATAGCTATCGTATTATTGAAGTTTGGAGGAATTAAGTTGTTTAGAATGGTTTTTGAAATATATAGTAGGGTGCTTAGAAATGAATAATTTAATTATTAATGCAGATGACTTAGGATTATCAGAAAGTGTGAATGATGCTATAATTTACTGCTTAAAAAATGGGTATATTGATAGAGCAACATTGATGGTAAATATGCCTAGTACTCAAGATGCAATTAATAAAATAATAAGCAATTCTCTGCAGGATAAGATAGGGCTTCATATTAACCTAACAGAAGGCAGACCATTAACTACTAAAATCGTTAATACTGAATTTTGTGAAGATGGACTTATGACGGGGAGAATCTTTAAGACTAATCCATTGTCAAAAGTGTTTTTAAACAAATCATATAGAGTAGCTATAGAAGAAGAAATGCAGGCACAAATTGATTTCTTTAAAAGATGCAATTTTTCTAAAAATTTACATGCAGATACTCATCAGCATATACATATGAAACCAAGTATTTTTATGTTATTGATACCTATATTAAAACACAATTCATTTAATAGTATGCGAATTTTAATTAATATACCAAAAAATGGGGAAATTAATATATTTAAAAGTGCCTTTAGGTTTTTTATGAATAGAATCATCTTTTGGAATCACTTGAGCAATGTGTATGAAGCAGGAGGAGTGGCTGCCTTTAATAAGCATTATCGTAATAATAATAATTGTATAAATAAATTAACAGAAACTTGGACACATCCGGACTATGAAGGAAATAAAATAGTTGATAAGTACTATGAAAAAAATATTATAGATTTACTATCAGATTGGAGGAATTAAATCAATGTCAAGCTATGAAGAAAACAGGCAAATTCATAATGATTTGCTTGTTATACTAAAAAAATTTGATGATATTTGTCGAACAAATGGAATTAAATACTCTTTGCATGGCGGTACTTTACTAGGTTGCATTAGGGAATCTGGGTTTATTCCATGGGATGATGATGTAGATGTGTCAATGACCAGATCAGAATTTAATAAAATTAAAAGAGTGCTTGGTAATAATAATGACTTGATAATTGATGAGGAAACAAATCCATTCCCACAAGTGTGGTTGGAAATCAATAATCGAGAACCGGTATGGTTAGATATCTTTGTATGGGATTATATTTCTGAAAATAAGTTATTACAGAAGTTGAAAATTGCAATTATGTGCTTTTTTTTAGCGTTTTTGAAAACACCTAAAACAATGCATCTTTCAACAAATAGTAAGAAGTATACAGGGATAAAGCATATCGTTATATGCTTAATATATTTGCTGGGAAGATTGTTCCCAAACGGAATAAAGCATTCTTGGGCAAATTGGTTTGAACAAAGAATAACAGGGAATCACAAATATATACATCGTTCAAATGATCTATATGCAGGAATGAAATTAATCTTGCCTTCATATGTTATGGACGAATATGAAGACAAGGAATTTGAAGGGGAAATATTGATGGTATCGAAATATTATCAAGAAATTTTAACTTCCTCTTATGGCTCAAATTATATGACTCCAGTGAAAATGACTGGAAATGAAGTTATCACCCACGCTTTAGCTAGAAAACTACATTAAATCAGTAAATAAGGTAGAAAAGATTTATGAAAGTAGAAATTAAGATTATTCAAAAAACAATATTGCAGATATTAATCGAGGTTGACGATTTTTGCAGAAGAGAAAACATTATGTACATGTTGTCAGGCGGAACTTGTCTTGGTGCTGTTCGCGAAAAGGGTTTTATATCCTGGGATGATGATGCTGACATTATGATGTTACGAGCTGATTATGAAAGATTTTTAACAAAAATATCAAGCAATTTTTCAGATAAGTATGTTGTGAGTTCGTTTGTGACGGATGACAAGTGGCAAAGACCATACACGAAAATTTGGGACAAAAGAACAAAGGCGATACAGATAAATTCTACGGAAGAGAGTACAGGAATTGGCATAGATGTTTTTCCGATTGACAATATTCCAAACGATAATAGACTGTGTAAAATTTGGTTTTATAAAATGAAATTCTACAATATTCTTCGCAATTCTTCACGTAGATCAGATTTTTACCCTGGAGAAAAATATAGATGTTTTAAGAGGGTATTAGATTTTTTTACTAAAAGAAAAGGCACCTTATATTTTGCAAAAAAGATAGAACATATAGCTAAAAAATATGCAACAGATGATTGTGTAAACGTAGGTGCAGTAATGGCTTTGAATTATTGGGAGAAAGAAATTATACCAAAGAAATGTTTGGATTCTGTAATGTATATAGATTTTGAAGATGTAAAACTTCCAATTCCAGTTGGGTATGATGAATACTTAACTAATTTATATGGTGATTATATGAATCCACCAAAAGATAAAATTGATCATTCTGATGTACAGGAATTGGAAATAGAAAACTTTGAATAGGAAGGTAATGCATAAAGACCGAATGTGTATGGTGTGGCTTTTATGCATATGATTAGAATGAAAATAAAGTCGATAAAACTGAATGTAATAGCTAATGCGTTATTAAAAGGAAGCATGATAATTCTTCCTTTGATTACTTTCCCCTATATAACGCGTACTATCCATGCTGAAAAATATGGAATACTAGCATTATGTTATTCTGTTATTTCATATTTTGATATGTTCGCCGCTCTTGGCGTTAGTGTATATGCGATAAGAGAAGGTGCAAGATTGAGAAATGACAGAGAGAAAATTAGTCAATTTTCGTCTGAAGTTTTTTCTATAAACATATTGTCTACGCTTCTTTCATACATAGCTTTAATGGCATTAATCTATTTATGGCAGCCAGGAACAGATTATAAGAAGATATTGTTAATTTATTCAATAGAAATCGTCGCAACGACTATTAGTGTTGAGTGGATTTACAACATATTTGAAGAATATGTATATATTACTATTAGAACTATAGCGTTACAGACAGTAAAAATCATGATGATTTTTGTGTTAATAAAACAAGAAAGTGATTTTTATCTCAGTGCGGTTATTGATGCTTTGTTTTTTTTTAGTATAGGAATTATTAATTTTTTAAGAAGTAAAAGATATGTCGATTTAAGGTTGATTTTATCAAAAAAAATATTTGCGCATTTGAGACCTATATTAGTGTTGTTTGCTAACACCTTAATGATATCCATTTATGTCAATTTAGATATAACAATGTTAGGTCTAATGCAAGGAGATGCCGTAACCGGAGTATACAAGGTTACAACAAAAATATACTCCGCCGTAAAAGCAATGGTTAATGGAATAACAGTTGTTTTTATACCTAGACTTTCCGGTTATATAGGACAAAATAAAAAAACTCAGTACGATGATTTGCTAAATAAGCTGTTATTAGCTTTATTAGTAGTGGTTGCACCGTTGGTTGTAGGTCTTATAATGACATCAAGCAGTGTGTTGCTATTAGTATCTGGGGAAGAATATTTGAGTGGTTCAATATCTCTTATTATATTAGCATTTACTTTATGTATCGCTATGGTCTCAAATGTTTTACTTAATGCGGTATTGATTATCTTTCATAGGGAAAAAAAAGCACTCCAAATAACGACACTAAGTTCAGTAATAAATGTGGTGCTAAATCTTGTTTTCATTCCAATGTTTAGTCTTAATGGAGCAGCGTTTACTACTTTGTTGTCAGAACTAACCGTTATGATATTAGCATTTTTCAGTGTAAGAGATATATTAAAAGTTAAACTTGAGATAGGTGTTATTTTTAATGTTTTGATTGGGTGTGCTGCTATTGTATGTGGTTGCTTATTTATAGATGCTATGAATTTATCGAATACAGCGTCTCTTTTTATAAAAGTGATTGCGTCTGGTTTGTTGTATATATTGATTCTATTGCCAAATAGGAGATTGAGGCAACGATTTATGATACGAAAGTGAGTGACTATGGGTAAAATGAATAAATATGCAAATAAAAAATTTTATGTTGGATGGACAATCTATATACTTTGCGTGCTTATAAGGTTGACGTCTTGGTATTCTTTGGCACCAGAAAATTCATTTGGCATATATGTGATACAGTTTATAAGATACATATCTTATTTTTTATGTTTAGTTGCGTTTGTTAGTAGACCTATAAAACTTAAATATTTAATTGGATTTGCAATAGTAGAAGCGTTTTTAATTGTTGTAGCAATTAGCAGTGGTGATAGGACAATGCTTCTATTATCTCTCGTGTTTATAGGCTCCTACAAGGCTGATTCTAACAAATGTATTAAGATTTGGCTTGTTGTTCAACTATTATTTTTGTTCTTAATAATAACCTTTAGTCTTACAGGACTTGCTGAAGACTATATATTTAATGAGAATTTAAGACCACGTCATTCACTCGGATTCGAGTGGGCAAGTATTTCGCCTACTATATTATTCCATTGCTTGTTAGCTTATATATACTTGAAAAAGGAAAAGTCAAAAATATTGGTTTTAATCGCATATGCTGTTATTTCGGGTGCGCTTTTTTTATTAACAAATTCGAGAATGCCTTTTATTTTAACTCTTATTATGATTCTGTTTACAGTATATGAGAAGTATAAACATAATCGATTTAAACTATCACGAAAGATTGGACATAAGTTTTTACGACTACCTTTAGGATGCATGATATTTTCTTTGATTATCGGATATGCTTACGACAGAAATAATATTACATGGCGATCAATAAATTTGTTGCTGTCTAATAGGTTATGGCTTCAGCATAATGCATTGGATTATTTCGGCTTATCCTTGTTTGGAAACAAAATTGAATTAGTAGGATATAGTGTTAAAACGGTTTTAAATGGTAGCGCGGAAGGAGCAAGCTATAATTATGTGGATTGCTCTTACATACAGGTTATGCTTTATTATGGTGTATTATTTGGAGTGCTGATAATAGCTGTTTATCGTGCTATTCTACAAAAATATATTGAGTGTAATGATTTTTTCGCAGTTTGGATTATTGTGTTTATCCTGTTAAACTCATTAACAGAACCGAGATTGATTAATTTTGCATATAATCCATTTCCGATATTGTTTTGTTCAGATCCAAGGATTATTAATAAACCAAAAGAATGGTATATTAGGGCTCAAAAGGGATTAACATCAAATTTAAATAGGAAGAAGATTTAAGAATAAAGGTTATAAATTAATTGCCTAAAGAACAAAATTTCGAGGAGGTTTATATTATGAATATTGCTTTACTTATAGCTGGAGGTACTGGTAATAGAATGGGACAAAGTATCCCAAAACAGTTTTTAACTGTAAATGAAAGACCCGTTATTGTTTATACATTAGAAGCATTTCAAAAACATCCAGAAGTAGATGCTATTGCGGTTGTGTGCATTGATGGCTGGCAATCTGTACTCCGAGCATATGCTAACCAGTTTAATATTACAAAGTTGAAGCATATTGTAGCAGGTGGAAAAAATGGTCAGGATTCTATTAGAAATGGTGTATACGAATTAGAAAAGAATTATGCACCAGAGGATATTGTATTAATTCATGATGCAATTCGCCCAATGGTGTCTGAGGATATCATTTCTGATTGTATCAGGGTCACGAGAGAAAAAGGTAATGCGATTACAGTCATTCCTTGCGCTGAGGCTATGATGCAGACAGAGGACGGAATAGAATCCGTAGGCAGTTATCCTAGAGATAGGTTAAAGAGAACTCAGACACCACAGGGATTCCATATCGGAGATATTTGTGATTTGCATAGAAGAGCTCTTGAAGCGGGGATAACAAATTCTGTAGCATCTTGTACACTTAAGATTGAAATGGGCGAACAAGTCTATTTTTCTAGGGGTTCTGAGAAGAATATTAAACTGACTACGGTAGAGGATATTGATATTTTCAAGGCGCTTCTTATGGCAAAAAGATCAGATTGGTTAAAGTAAGAAGGTGTGATATGTCAATATTGAGTAGTAAAATTTATATAGATGACCTTAAGTTTGCTGTTGATAATACAGATGTATTGGACAGCTTGAGTGGTAAAAGCATTTTTATCACAGGTGGAACAGGACTTATAGGTTCTGGAGTTGTTGACCTTCTACTAATGGCTAATTCTATTAAGAACCTAGATATAAAAATCTTATTAGCTTCTCGTGATATTCCTAAGGCCGAATCTCGCTTTCTGGATTTTCCTGATAAGGAAGTGTTAAAAAATATCGCCTACATTCAATACGATGCTACAAAGACTAATACTCTTAACTTTAAAGCTGATTACATTATTCATGCTGCAAGCAATGCTCATCCGAAGGCATTTGTGGAACATCCGGTAGACACCATGATTAGTAATATTGATGGAATAAGGGAACTTTTGGAGTATTCAAAAGATAATCATGTTAAGAATGTACTCTATGTTTCTTCGAGCGAAGTATATGGAAAAAAGAATTCAATGGATCCTTTTAAAGAAAGTGAATATGGATATTTAGACATATTGAATCCAAGAAATGCATATGCATCTTCTAAACGAGCTTCAGAGACACTGTGCGCAAGTTATTATAAACAGTACGGTGTAAAATCATGCGTTGTACGTCCAGGACATATCTATGGTCCTACTGCCACAAGAAATGATTCTAGAGTTGGATCTACTTTTGCTTACTGCGTTGCAGATGGTGAGGATATTGTTCTAAAGAGTGAAGGCAAGCAGCTTAGAAGCTATTGTTATACCTTGGATTGTGCAACGGCTATTTTAACGGTTTTATCCTTAGGAAAACCTGCTACAGCGTATAATATTTCAAATCATAATTCTATTATATCCATAAAACAATTAGCAGAGTTATATGCGAAAGAGGGCCATGTAAACTTGAAATTTGACTTACCTACTGAGAATGAAAAATCTGCGTTTAATCCTATGGACAATTCGAGCCTTGATGGTGAAAAACTTGAAAATCTTGGTTGGCGAGGTTTGTTTGATGCGAAAATCGGTGCATCACATACAGTGGCAGTCTTGAAAGGAGCATTCCTGTAATTCATTAAAAGCGCCAATTGAATAAAAAAGAACTTCAAGGTAAGATTGAGTTGTATCTTGGCGGATGTAAACAAAACAATCAAACACCGGAGGTTCCAAATGAATTATACACAGAATGAAAAGATTGAGCAAGTAACA
>OLQP01000612.1_pt1 | contig 27576 bp, 29 predicted proteins | sample 1643181 | NCBI WGS metagenome assembly OLQP01 (sample SAMEA3136710, study PRJEB25190) | human gut metagenome | biome: human gut; feature: human-associated habitat; material: faeces | place: Austria | collected 2013 | reverse complement strand
AAAAAAAGAGGCTGATGAACCTAATCCAAAAGGTTAGGTTTCTTTACAGCCCCTATTAGTCTTTTAATGGCTCTAAATCATGATTATAAAGCTCAATGTTGACTTCTTCCACGGTTTGTTTTTTTAATAAGCCATTTAATAAAATAAGATCTCTGGCATTATGAGGATATAAGTCACCTGCATTATTCAAAGATAATAAGTGATTTGTTTCTTTTTGGGTTAAATTCATAGCAAGCGCTAATCGATAGATTTTATCCTTTGCATTTTTTCCTTTTTCGCCACGGATAATTTTATAAGCATAAGTTCTTTCTAATCCTGATTTTCGTATAATATCTGCTTCTTTTAAATGATACTTTTTAAACAAATGATGGATATATTCAGAAAAATCCATATCATGAATTTGTTTTAAAAGATCATCAATATCTGCTTCATTTTTTAAAGAGTTTTCTATTTCTTCTGTTAAAATCATATCATCACCTAAAAATATGATATACTATATTTTACGGAGAGACAAGATATGATAGTTTTAGAATTAGAAGTTATTAAAGAAACACCCCAAAAAAGAATTACATTAGTAAGAGAATTAGATAAAAGAAATATTTATATAAAAAAAGAATTGAAAACATATAATAAAACAATTTGGGAAAAGCTAAAACAATTAGATATAGAAGGAATACCACATATTTATTCAATAGAAGAAAATGAAGACGGTTTAGAAATCATCGAAGAATATTTAGCTTGTCAAACATTATCTGATATTTTAGATGAACATACTTTTTCAAATTTAGAAGCTTATCAAATTATAAGACAATTATGTATTATTTTAGATGTATTGCATCAACAAGATCCACAAATTATTCATCGTGATATTAAACCCGAAAATATCTTTTATGATGGAAAACAAGTCTATCTTTTTGATTTTGATATAGCTAGAAATTATATTGAAAATCAAAAAAGAGATACTACGGTGTTAGGAAGTCAAGGTTATGCAGCTCCTGAACAATTTGGTTTTTATCAAACAGATATAAGAAGTGATATTTATTCTTTGGGAGTTTTATATCATGTTTTACTTACTAATAAGTTGCCTAGAGATTATGACTTACAAGGAATAGAAAAGAGAATAATTGATAAAATGATTGCTATTGATCCTCAAGACAGATATCAAGATGTAAAAGAAATTATTAAAGATTTAGATCAATTATTTCATATTGAAAAAAAGAAAGAAAAGAAAATCAAACATCCTAATGCTTTACCGGGATTTAGAAGTGGTAAGCTTTGGAAGATGATTGTAGCGATTATGGGTTATCTTTTATTTATATGGATTTTAATAAGTTTTAAGATTGAAAATCAACCAATAAGTCAGTATCAGTATTTTGTTTATCGCTTGATTTTAATTTTTTGGTTTATTATAACACTTTTATTTTCTACAAACTATTTATCTGTTAGGGACTATTTACCTTATTATAAAAATCATGGGATTGTTGTTAAAGTTTTAACAACGATTATTTCTTGGCTTATTTTATTATTTATCTCTATTATTATTGGAACTCTTTTAATGTATCTTTGATTGTGCCCCGAGGGGGCACCTTTTTTTATGTCTTATAAGATACATTATAGATGTAGTCTATTTCTTATAAAGGAGGAAAGTTATGGATATAGAAGATTATCAAGAAAAAGATATATCAGGAAAAATTCTTTATTTAGCATCTTTATTTAAAGGTATTAAGGATCATTTAAAAATCTTAAATGAAATGGATGAACTTACAGGAGTGGAATCACAGATGTTTACGATTTTAAATGATTTGCAACTAGGAATTAATGAATTATGTATCTTGTATGAAAAAATAGAAAAATTAGAGAAATAGACTTCTAAAGAAAGGAAGGGGAAATATGAAAATTTGGAAATTAGTAGCAGGAATTTTATCAATTATTTTTAGTGTGATTGTCTTTTTTCAATCAATGCTTGTTGGAACTGCAAATACACTTTCGTCAAATGGAGAAGTAGGGGGAAGTGCCGGTTTATTTGTTTCTATCTTTATGCTTTCAGGGGGTATTGTTTCAATTGTCATAAGAAATAGCGAAAAAACTACAGGAAATATTGCTTTAGGTATTTTATTTGGTTTAGGAGCTTTCTTAGGCTTTAGTATGGCAGGAAGCTATAGCGATTTAAATATTTGGGCTGGTTGGTGTTTTATTAATATGGGACTTGCGATTGTTTCAGTTGTAAAACTAAGAAAGAGAGGTTATTAAGATGAAAAAGATATTAAGTCTCTGTCTGGTTATATTAACATCGTTTTCTTTATGCGCCTGTAGTAGTGAAGAAAGAAAAGAAACAAATAACCAGACAAAAACAGAAGAAAAAATCTATGGTGTTGGAGAAACAACAACATATAAAAAAGACGGTCAAGAACGTGTTCACTTCACTGTAAATTCAGTAAGTAATACCAGTGATCGCAATGAATTTGCGGATAGTCAACCAGAACAAGTCATTATCATTCATTATTCTTATGAAAATATAGCCAGTGAAGAAGATGTTTATTTTTCAAGTGTTAATTTTAAAGTGATTGATGAAGGAGGTAATGTCTGTGAAACCTACCCTGCATCCATTAATACGTATCCTCAAATGGCCCCTGCCGGGACAAAAAGTGAAGGGGAAGAAGCTTATGGTTTAAAACAACAAAGTTCTAAAATTAAACTAGTTGTTGATTTAGATTATTTTGGAAATAAAGTGACTTATGAACTACCAATTCAATAATAAAGTATGAGAGGTTGGCAATCTATAATAAGTTTAAATTGTAGTTTACTTATTTTAGATTGCTTTTTGTATAAATTTTATTTTTTCAAATTCTTTAATTATTTTAAAAAGAGTTTCTATAGATTCTTGTTTACCATTTGTAATCCAATAGGTACAAATATTAAACAAAGAACCATGATAATAACTAATAAAATAAAAAGCATGTTCGCGTATAAATTTATTTTTATAGTGCTGTGTATAGCCGAGTACGATTTCTGTATTATATTTTGCAATAAGTTCTATAAGATTCCATTTTATAAGAACAAGTAATAATTTACTATTTTTATCAAAGAAAGAAATCATGTCTAGAATATGTTCATCACTATAAACATATTCTAATTGAGAATATTTTTCTTTAAAAATCTGTTTATGTGCTCTTTGGTAAATATATTTAAGAACATCATCTAGATTATTGAAATTATTAAGAACATCATCTAGATTATTGAAATTATTATAAAAAGCAGTACGGCTAATTTCAGCTTTTTTAGCAAGCTCTTTTATTGTAATTAAATCAAGTGGTTTGTTGTTTAACAATTCAATAAGTGCTTTCGATATTTGATTTTTTGTTTTGATAGCTTTATTCAAAAAAAATCACCTCTCTTTTTTTTATAACATAATCTTTACATATTGTCTAAAAATGTTCGTATTTATTTGTGAAAAATACATTTTAAAATATAATGAAATTAAGGAGGAATGCTGAAATGAAAGATTATTTTGGTTATCAAGAAAAAGTTGTTATTGTTACAGGAGCTAGTTCTGGAATGGGAAAAGCAACAGCAGAGATGTTGGTGGATTTAGGAGCAAAAGTATATGCGCTCGATTGGAATATTTGTGATGTAAAGGGTGTAGAAAAATTTGTGCATGTAGATTTATCAAAAAAAGATTCAATCGATCAAGCGATGAAGGATTTACCAAAACATATTGATTCATTTTTTGGTATAGCTGGAGTTTCTGGTATGAAAAATGATTTTATGACAACGGTAAGTATTGATTTTATTGCGAATAAATATATTTGTGAAAAATATCTTATTCATTCTATGACTGAAAATGGAACAATTGCTTTTATGACTTCAACTGGTGGAAATGGTTGGGAAAAGGAAGAAAATAAAAAATATTATATAGATGCTATTTTAGCATCAGGTTGGAATGCAACAGTAGAGGCGATTATGAAAACCGGATTCCAATATTTACCAGGTACGTTAGGCTATCCTTATTCTAAATTAGCAATGAACTATTATACAGCATATTTACAAAAATCTTTTGCTAGTAAGAAAATCAGAGTGAATGCTGTATTACCTGGATCGACAGATACAGGTATGAAAAGTGAATTTACAGAAATGGCGCATGGTGAAGAAGGATTATTATTACATTGTGGATATGCTAATCGTTTAGCATATTCAAAAGAAATGGCTGGTCCTATAGTGTTTTTGAATAGTGAAATGGCAACTTATGCTTCAGGTGTTTTGATGGAAGTTGATTATGGAAATACAGTAGAAGAAAGAGCAAATATTAAACCTGTTCAACAAGTTATTTCTTTAGAAGATATCTACCAAATGATGCAAAAACAAAGCAAATAATAAAATAACTCCCGAATTGCAAGCAGAAACTGGAAATAAGAGAAAATAGGAACTAATTTTTATAGAAAATCGTATTTTCAGTTACATTAAGTTTAGCTAATTCATCTAGAAATAATTTTTCAGCAGGAAGATATCCAAGTATCTTCCTTTTCTTTTGATTGATTTTGTTATTTATATCAATACTTGTCTTTTTATCTATTGTGTTGATGTCAGTACCTTTCTGTATAAAATATCTGATAAGTCCATTACAGTTTTCATTTGAGGCCCTGTCACAAGAATGATAGGGTCTGCCAAAATAAATCTTGGTTCTCTTTTCTTTTGTATTAGGTTTTACTTCCATATCCTTCCATCTAGAAAATTCACTACCGTTATCAAAAGTGATGGATTTGAAAATATCTTTAAAGCTATCACCGTAAAACTTGTGAAGCTTGTTGATTTGCATATATACTTTTTTAGAAGATTTGGAATAAATAGGGATCATATAGTAAAATCGAGTTTTTCTTTCCAACAAAGTAAGATAAGCACCATTTTGACTATCTCTAGGACCAGTAACCAAATCGCCCTCCCAATGACCAAACGCTTCTCTGGAATCGACAGATTCAGGCCTTTCAGTAATAGAAACCCCTTTTTGTCTTTTAGGAATATATGTCTTCCAGTTCTTCTTTGTTTTTCTTCTGACCATGCGAGGAAGATCGATAGGTTTAATAGAGGTTTTACCCTGATGAACATAGTTATAAAAGGTTTTAGTGGAAACAGTTTCCATATCATTAATTTTATCCCTTTGATGAATAATCAAATAATTGATGGTTTCATCAATAGAGGAAAGTTTGTTGGATTTGATTTCGTTTTCAACAAGAGAAATAAAATCAGTAGCTTTATCAAATTTAGAATTGTTAGGAATCTTATGATTCTTGGATCTTTTTTGAAAAGCAGCCAAGGCAGATAGTTCAAAATGCTTATTGAGATGAGTATCTCTAATAGAGACCGTAGCATCTTTGATAATTGAATAGATATTAGAAACCGAAGTACCAACATCCAAAGCAAGATTTTTAATAAATTGAGTTTTACCGATGTTGCGCTTACCAGAATAAGAAGCGTTAAACATGATCAAGGAATTGATGATATACTCATAATGAGAAAAATCGAAATGTTTATTTTTTGTTTTTTGTGATATATTAATAGTGTTCATAGAGATCTCCTTATAAAGTGTGGTAACAATATAATACGATTTCTATGGACAATTTTCATATAGAAAATAAACATGAGGGGCATGTCACAGGCGCGAATTGATAACAAGGGGCATGCCCCTTGTTATCAATTCCTTAATTCCAGTTTCATTTTACAATACAGGAAAATATAAATTTTAAAAAAAAGCTAAAGTGAAAAGTTAAATTCCACTTTAAAAAAATGAAAAATAAAAGTAGAATTTACTCTTTCAGAAAGCAGATTTTATAAGAATATTAGGTGATTTGCCTAATATTCTTTTTATTTTGGTGGTTGAATTTAGTCTTTCATATGATTGAAAACCAAATTTTGTTATGAAAGAGTACTATTTTGGGGGCACATTAAAGCTGTGCATTTTTGTCAATTTTTTTTGAGTGTAAGACTAAAATCCACTTGAATAAAGTATTGAACTGTCAATCTGTATACCCATTTTCATACATTCTCTGAATGATTTTAATCTTTTAATAAGTAAGGTTTTAAAACAATATTGTCTTTGTTGATTCTTTCAATTCCAAAATCTTTGAATTTTTGATAAAGTGCAGGATTCATAAATCCCATTACTTCTAATGGTGATTTACCTTTTAAATGTTCTTTTGATTGAGAATTGATATGTGAGACTATTAGCTTTGCTTTTTCCTGACTGTTAAGTCCTAAATCTTTTAAATCATTTTCTTTTGGACAAATATAGCGGATTTCTTTATGATTGTTTTCTAAACTTCCTTTTTGACCAGAAGCCATTGGATCACAATAGAAGATTCGTGTACGTCTTGATTCATTTTCTTCTTTTTCAAACCCTTCAGCATCACAAAATTCACTTCCTCTATCAGTCTTTATAATGGCAACTTCTTCACTGAAAAGGTCTTCCCCTAAGATCTTTTCTAAAAGGTCGACTCCTTCGACCATTGATTTCGCCGTTTTTTCTTCTTGATAGACGATAAACATGAAAGAATAGTCTAAAAATTTAAATGTTTGCATGAAAGGACCTGTAGAACCATTATTGTAGACCGTATCCATTTCAACAACGCTTAGATTTTTATTTTCTGCTGTATAATTAATAAAGTCATCGTATGTACGACCATTCAAATACTTTTTATCTTCTCTTTTTTTATATTTATTAGAAGCCTTTTTGGTTATTTTTCTTTTTGTTTTGATTCTAAGATCGATATCGAGAAGTCCAAATTCTCTAAAGATACCATTTTCAATATAGTTGTAGAGCGTTTTTTCAGAAATATTCAATTCAGGATGATTGGTAACGATATGATAGGGAGAATGCCCGGCTTTAATAAGCGGAACGATAATATCAGCCATAGCTTTGCATTCTTCATATGACATATTGATACCAGTTCTAGAATCAACAAGGTCTTCTCTATATTTTTTATGAGAAAAATCAGCCTTGTATCTATACTTATCATAGCGACAATGCGTATATTTAGAACAGCCGTTACATGCACCAGGAGAACGATCACGACGATTGCAGGTGAAAGGTTTAAAATCAGCACAATTGTCACAGACATGATTGTGAGAACAGTTTTTCATATTAGCACAATTAATTTTATAAGAAGATTTGTGAACAAGTTTTCTATGTTTTTTGATTTCTTTACCAACAGTAGACTTGTCCTTGCCGATGGTAAGAGCGATAGCAGCTTTAGTAGAGCCGTTTTCGATACCTTTTTCAATGATGATTCTTTCTTGAACAGTAAGATGTAAATTTTTATTGTTAGAAGACATGATAATCTACCTTTCATGAAAATGGAAAACAGATATCAGGTAAATTATACAGGTGAAAGAGTAAATTCCACAAAAGAAGTGTAAAAGTAAGTTCAACTGGAAGCTTGTGAAAGACTAAAATCCACTTTGTCATATCTAAAGTGGAATTTAACTTTTCACTTTAGAATTTTAAAAAAATTGTAATTTTTTATTGCAATCATTTCATATTCATGCTAATATATATGAGCAGTTGAAAGTAAGCAATGTCTACGTAGCTCAGCTGGATAGAGCACACGCCTTCTAAGCGTGCGGTCAGGGGTTCGAATCCCTTCGTGGACGCCATTTAATAAACAACAACCTCTGGGTTGTTTTTTATTTTATGTAAATATTTTTATAAACAAAAAGAGATTTCAAAATAGCATCCTTGAGAAATCTCTTTTTTTACATTTAAATTAAATCTATCAAAAAACATATATGGTAACAAAACACATAAGAGTTCTTAATTTATGTAACTCGTGTCTTATTCTAGCAAAAAATCATATGGTAACAAAACCCACTACAGTTAAATCAGTTAGCCCCATTGGTCTTATTCTAGCAAAAAATCATATGGTAACAAAACGAATTCGTCTATGACTATCTTTATTTGAAAGTCTTATTCTAGCAAAAAATCATATGGTAACAAAACGGAAAAGAAAGAAGAACACAAGCTAAAAGTGTCTTATTCTAGCAAAAAATCATATGGTAACAAAACCATATTTATCAAGATTTTCAATAAGCTTATGTCTTATTCTAGCAAAAAATCATATGGTAACAAAACCTGTTTTGTCTCTCATTGGTTGACTAATAAGTCTTATTCTAGCAAAAAATCATATGGTAACAAAACTTGGAATCATAGAGTCATCATCAATTTCACGTCTTATTCTAGCAAAAAATCATATGGTAACAAAACATATTATCTATATTCCAATTAGAAGGATAAGTCTTATTCTAGCAAAAAATCATATGGTAACAAAACAATTGGTAGATTGGTTACAAAATTAGGCATGTCTTATTCTAGCAAAAAATCATATGGTAACAAAACACAAGAGCAATACATCCAGTTCAACAAGTAGTCTTATTCTAGCAAAAAATCATATGGTAACAAAACACAGTAAAATCAGAAGCATCTGCGGTTGAAGTCTTATTCTAGCAAAAAATCATATGGTAACAAAACTTTATACGTCTTTCTAATGACCTTACCAAAGTCTTATTCTAGCAAAAAATCATATGGTAACAAAACTATCATGTCCCCAGTCGGATATTCTGGACGGTCTTATTCTAGCAAAAAATCATATGGTAACAAAACCCACCTCGACATAACTAATTATATCATTTTGTCTTATTCTAGCAAAAAATCATATGGTAACAAAACATGTAATGTGTGAGTATCTTTACAGCAGTTGTCTTATTCTAGCAAAAAATCATATGGTAACAAAACCTCAAATACATGTTACCATATATTTAAAAATAATAAAATATTGAATATTTTATAGAGTTATAGATATATCAAGTTTAGCTTTTATATTATTTATTATCATTCCTTTTGCCTCCTGTAGTGTGCATACACCTTTATTTAAATAGATATTATATATTTGTTCATCATTATTTAAATCTACTATTAAATCATCAAATATATAAGTATCTTTTATATTTAAAACACTGTTTGTTTTATAAAACATAACAACAATAAAGCAATTTTTCATATTTATGAGATAGTCATTTATTTCTTTTGATAGATATGGTAATTCTATAAGACAAATTATTTTAGTTGTTTGATGTTTAGATATATAATCTATCATTTTAAGTTGAAATAGAATAATTTCATCATATGATAGATCATATTCATTTGCTTGATCTTCTTCTTTTAAAAATATTGGTAACAATATTTTTAAGAATTGTTTAGGTGTATATGTTATAAATTTTGGATATATTAATTCATTATCTAATTCATTTGTAAAAGATTCTAATAGAAGATTTATTGTATTGATTGTGTCTATGTTATCATCTTGTGCTATAAGTAATTCTATATATCTAGCAATTAGAGAATGTGCTGTTAACTTTAAATCATTTGTAATCGAATAATGATGGTTTATTTGATAGAAATTTATCTCTTTTACTTTAATTTCTTTATCATTTAATAAAGCTTGTGCTTGCCCACTATTATTTATCGAATATTCACTTTCTTTAGATAATAAAAATACTTCTTTTAAAATATTTACAAAATTATATTTTTCTTCAAAATCATTTCCTATACAATATTTTATATTATTTATTTGTAAGTCATATCTTTTATTTCCTTTTTTTAATGTTAATAGATTCATAATTTTATAAAAGAATCTGCATTTACTGTTTTTTCTTGATTAGAGACCCCACCAACAATAATTTCTATTTTAGAATATTGCTTTTCTGTAACCAATAACAATCTAATTTGTCCTTCTTTAGGAACATTCTTTTTTAATATATTTACATGTTTAACCGCAGCTTCTCTATTTGGAAAAATCTTACAATAAACAGAAAACTGCATCATCATATATCCATTCTTTATAAGATATTTTCTAAAATGTGTATATATTTTTACTTCTTTTTTTGTTTTCATGGGGAGGTCAAAAAATAATACCAATCTCATAAATTCATAAATCATATAAAATTGGTTTAGGAAATAAATAGACATCTTTACTTGTTTCTAATTCTTTTAAAATACTTTCTAAATAAACATAAATAGCATGATTAACCGTTTGTTTTCTTCCATCGATTTCTATTTTCTTAGCTGTAAGTTGTATTAACGCTTCTCTATGTTCTTGTTTAAATAAAATATCTTCCATCATATTATTATAAACATAATGATCTACAATTGGTCTGAATACTTCTATTACATCATCACTTAAATTAAACATATTTTGTTTACCTCGATGAAAAATACCTAAATTAGGTAAATAACCTTTAGCTACAATAATAGAAGATATTAATGATCTAAAGATACTATATCCATAATTTAATCCAGCATTGATTACATCTTCATCAAATCGTATAAAATCATCACCAAATAATTCTCTAAAATACATTTTTGCAGCTAGACCTTCTCTATTTGTAACATCATCAATCTGAACTTCATTTTCAAATTGATATAGTTTATTTATTACATCTTGACTTTTATTATTTAATTTTAATATTTCTGCTTGATTATGTATTTTAGCCCTTACTATTTTTTGATGCATGATTTGTTTTCTATTATTATCCCATTCTATTTGTTTATTAATATTTCCACTTTGTGAAAAATGACCATTCATTGGAAGTATGTAACTTTTAGGAATATGATCTATTCCACATATAACTGTACATACATTATTTTCTGTTAATTTATTAATTAAGGGTATACTTAAACTTGATTTATAATTATCTATAACTAATATTTGAATGTCTGAAATTGGTAGTAGAATATCATTATCATTGTAAATAACTTTAATATTATCTAAATATAATTTCAAACATTCACATTTTTCAATATATATGATCCTATGACTCATTTTTATAAAAGAAAAAGGCTCCGAAGAGCCGAGTCCGGGATAAACCCTTGTTTTGTTAGGTCATATAAATTTTTGCTAGAATACAACCACCTACATTATAGACTAATCGAACTCTAATTTCAATCTATTATCTTTAACTTCATATATATTTCCTAAAACATCTGTCGCAAATTTTTGAATTTTAATAAAAGGTCCCACAGATGGCATTAATCGTTTTGAGCAGTTAGTGTTAATCGGTTTTACTTCAAACCTTCCAGATTCATCATTGTTCGTTGCAGTAAATTTTAAAATTTCATAATGTTTACCATCATGATATTGTGTTTGTCCATCATTGATTGAAGCATCATAAACACATTTTTGACCTTCTTTTTTTATTACCCCAATTAATTCATCTCGATGCATTGAACAAACAAATTTCCAATCACTATCAATACCTTTTTTTACTTTTTCTTCATTATACCAATTTTCATCTATGACAAATTTATGAATTGTTTCTTTATAGAAAACATCTTTATATCTAACTGTGACAAATTTATATTTTCCTTCAGGAGATACATAAAAGTCTGTTCGATATGGGCTTATTTGTTTTAAAATTACCTTTTTATTATTTGTATTATAATTACCTGTAATTGCTAAATGATTTCCTAGTTTTTCAGAGTAAAATTTCATTGATGTAATTGCTGGTCCATTATTTTTCTTAGAATATTTAGTAATAGCTCCATTTTCATTATAATATGATGTTAAAGGACTTTCTTCTTTTAAAGAATACTTACCTTTTTTGTCAATTACATAATATTCTTTTGAATCTTTATAATCATTAAAATGATTTAATACCACTTCTTTTATTTTTTCAAAAGTTTGAGGATCTTTATGTTTCATAATATACTTATCAGTATCATCATTAACAATATTATTAACAAGTTCTATTGCTTTCTTTTCTTTAGGATCATAGATATTTTTTATTTTTTCAACTAGCATATCTTGTCCTTCAATATTTCTTGTACTATAAATTGTTTCATCTGCAATTTGTCTATTAGGTTTAGTATCTATTTTATGTGACACTTTGATAAGTGGATAATGTATTTGTTCTTGTGTAATGTAACCTAAATTATATTGATTCGATTCTTGATAGATATTTTTCAAATCAGAAATAAATGAAATATATCTTTGATCAATAAATTGTTTATCAGGTAAAACATCAAATACTTCCCCTGTTTCTTCATCATATAAATCACTATAGTCATAATGCATCAAATATGAATTAACGATATTCATTTTCTTTAACGAAGCAACAATTAAAGCATCAATAGCATGATGGAAATAATCTTGTTCTCTATCTTTTTGTAAATTTATTCGTTTTCTAAAAATATTCGTTGATTGTCCTCTAATTGTATGAACTTTCGTATCTATTTCATTATCTTTAAAATAATGTTGTAAAGTATTTAATACTGTACGACACGCATAACTTGTATCTACCAAGTTACGATTGATAAACTTTCTTGCCACATCTTCTTTTGTAATATCTTGTTCATCAAGTAAATTACTTCTTTTCTTATGATTAAAATTCTTATTACTATTTACAAATAATTTATATTTTTCTAAATTACCATCCGTAAATTTTCCCTTTAAATAAGCCATCATTGGTGTAAGATTACCTTTTTGTTGGTTTTCTAAACGAGATGCTAGTACCTTATTTGAAAGTGAATCATCTAATGAAACAGATATTGGAATAATATGATCTATTTCGTAAGCTTTATCATCAAAAATCAATGTATGTAGATCAATATCTTGTTGTGTATAAGCTGTTTTACAATCTTGTTGTAAATAAAGACGTACTTTCATTTTCGTTTTTCCATTAACTCTTTCTGGATCAATACCTACATTTTTAATTATTTCATCAACTTGATCATTTTCGTTTTTAAATCTTTTTTGATTATCATTTATTCGCTTTACTTGTTCTTTTGAATTTTTATCTCTTGTCATTTCAATAACAATACTATCAAATTCCCCATATTTTTTTCTTAATGCATTAATGACTTTAAATGTTTCTCGATGCGCTCTTTTAGCAACTGGAGATAGAATAGCTTTTTCATCAGGCTCGATATTTTTCTTGCCTTTTAATGATTTTCTATTTTTATCATATTGATCTATTTCATGAAGAACTTGCATTTGATTCATTTCTGTTGTAAGCATTTCTTTATTAATCATATGCATTGCCTTAAAAGACAATGAATGATAAGCAGAAACTCCTTTAATTGAAGCTAGTCCTTCAATTAGATCATCATCAAATTGAGGGTATAATTCTTTAATATCTTTTTTTCTTTCATCTATTCCTTTAGCCTTTGTACAAATATCAATAATTTGATCAACGATTGATTTATCTTCCAATACTTCTTGTTGATTATATTTTTTAAAGACTTTTAAAACTTTACTATATCCTTTGAATTCAGTAATTAATGGTTTTTCATTTTTATCAATTCTAAATCCTGTAACCTCATCTTCTTGAGCGTCTAATAATTTAAGTAATTGTTTAACTGTAATATTTCCTTTTTCATTAACAAATGCAACAACCTTTTCTTTTTCTTCAACCGTTATTTTCTCACCTTTAATTGTTAAATTATTTAAATCATTTAACAAATTAAATAATTCTGCTGTATAAGATTGTTTAGGCGCTCTAAATTCATCTGGATAGACACTACATCTTCCACGCATTTCATCAATCAAATTAACATGTTTTAAAACACCATCCACCATTCGATAACTTCCATAAGGAGTTGGTGATTTTTCACTACCTGGGCCTTGATCATAACGTCTTCTTCTTGAAACCATTTCAATAATTTGATTACACAATTCTTCATTTAAATCTTGGTGTTTTAATATTTCTTTGAGTTCTTTGACATAATCTTCTGTTTTAAAATTATTTTCCGTTCCTCTTACTTTATGATCCTTATTTAATCTATCCAATTGAACTTCACAAATATATTTTCCATCATTTAATTCTTTAGCATTTTTTGAAAGTGTAGCTTTTGTTCCTTCATCATCTTGACTTTCATCAGCAAGTGCTTCTAAAGTTGTTCCTCTTGATTTTGTTATATGCATAATTGCTGTACATAGTTCTTCAGGCAATAACTTTTCTTTTAATCCTTTAACCCTTACCTCATAAGGATTATAATTTCGATAATCTTCAAAATATAATTCATTTTCCTTTAAAAGATTTTTCATATCATTTAAACGATTAGATTTTCTTCTTTTTAAACGTCTTGAACCCCTTTTAGTTCTTCGCGTTTCATTTTCTGCAGCAGTTCCTTCTTTGAAAAGCCTTACACCATAATCCACAAATAAATTATTATCAATATCTATTACACCATACCCTACAGAAGTAATTCCTATATCTAATCCTAATACATATCTGCTCATAATTCTTCCTCCTAACTACTATTAGTTCAATTATACACTTTTATTTTTCTATTCGATACAAACAATGGATATATTTTCACATTTTCTAGCACTATTTATAAGGTAACAAAACAGTTGTGTTATTTTGAATGATTCTTTTATTTAAGATTCTCTTTTATCCTTGATTGATTTCACCAAACATACAATTAATACAATATTCAATACAATTTCTATTACATTTAAAATTCTTTTTTATATATAACCTTTTCTTTTTGTTCATCTATAGTATATACTTTGTAAATCACCAATACCGGCTTATATAAGCCGGTATTATACTTTTTTGTACAAAAAATAAGAAACCTTTTTCAAGATTTCTTATTTCAATAAATTATCTAATACTTTAATCATTTCTTCTATTTTTTGATCACAATCTTCACTATTGACTGCATCATGTACACAATGTGTCATATGGGCTTTTAAGACTTCTTTGTTGGCTCTTTTTAAAATAGCTTCACTTGCCATGATTTGATGTGAAATATCAATACAATAACGATCTTCTTCCACCATTTTTAAGATACCATCAATTTGTCCTCTTGCCGTTTTTAAGAGTCTTGTGATCTGTTTTTTATCGGCCATCATACTTATTCAATTCCTTTATAAGTATATCCAGCTTCTTCAACGGCTTGTTTTAGTGTTGCTTCGTCAACTTCACCCTCTACAAAAGCACAGTTTTTTTCTAGATCAACTGTTGCTTGAATACCATCAATAGCATTTAATGCTTTTTCTACATGTGCTTTACAATGTTCGCACATCATTCCTTCTACTAATACTTTTTTCATTTTCTTTTCTTCCTTTTTCCTATTTTCTCGTATTTGAATAATTTGATGTTTTGGTTTAAAGAATCTTAATCTAAGTGCATTCGATACAACAAAGACAGAACTTAATGACATTGCTGCTGCTCCATACATTGGATCTAACAACCAGCCAAAGATTGAATAGAACACTCCTGCAGCAACAGGAATACCAATGACATTATAGAAGAATGCCCAAAATAAGTTTTCTTTAATATTTTTAATTGTGGCTTTTGAAAGTTCATAAGCCACAACAACATCTTGTAAATCATTTTTCATTAAAACGATATCAGCAGATTCGATAGCAATATCAATACCTGAAGTCATCGCAATACCAACATCACTTCTAACAAGAGCGGGTGCATCATTGATTCCATCACCCACCATGATGACACGATGTCCTTTTTCTTGTAAGTCTCTTACATGTTTTTCTTTATCTTGTGGTAAGACTTCTCCAATAGCTTCAATACCTAATTCATCAGCAATTGCATTGGCTGTCAATTGATTGTCTCCTGTCAACATATAGATATTCATGTTCATATCTTTTAAACAATCAATGGCATGTTTACTTGTTTCTTTCAAGACATCTGAAACAACGATTAAACCAATAAGTTGACCGGCATAGCTATAGAATAAAGGTGTCTTTCCTTTAGATGATAATTCTTTATAGAGATCTTCAATCGAAGAAAGATCAATATTATTTTCTTCCATCAAACGTCTATTTCCTGATAAAAGAATTTCTCCCTTTAATTCACCTACAAGTCCTAATCCTTGTTTCATTTCAAAATGATCTAATGAATCAATAGATATTCCTTGTTCTAAAACATAACTATGAATCGCCTTGGCAAGTGGATGTTTAGAATATTGTTCAATCGAACCCGCATATTTCAATAAATCATTTTCACTTACACCAATTGGATAAACTTCTGTAACTTGAGGTTTTCCTTCAGTAAGTGTTCCCGTCTTATCTAAAACAATCGTATCACATTTAGAAAGTTCTTCTAAATGTTGTGCTGATTTAACTAAGATACCTAAGTTAGCCCCTTTCCCTGTTCCAACCATGATTGCTGTAGGAGTGGCAAGCCCTAAAGCACATGGACAAGAAATAACAAGGACTGAAATTGCACAGTTTAAGGCAAAGTGGAAATCTTTATTTCCAAGGGTCAACCATAAAATGAAAGTAATGATTGCAATTGTAATAACGGTTGGTACAAAGACACCACTGATCTTATCGGCAAGTTTCGCAATTGGTGCTTTAGAAGCGCCTGCTTCTTCTACTAAACGAATGATTTTAGAAAGCGTTGTATCATTTGAAGCATGACTAACTTCTACTTGCATATAACCATCTAAGTTATTGGTTGAACCAATAACTTGATCCCCAACTATTTTATCGACCGGTAAGCTTTCTCCAGTAATCATCGCTTCATTGATTGAACCATGTCCTTGAATGATTTTTCCATCCAAAGGAATATTGTTACCTGGTTTAACAATCACAACATCACCAATTTGAACATCTTCAATGGCTACTTCAACTTCTTTTCCTTCTTTTAAGACAATAGCTGTTGAAGGCATCAGCTTCATCAATTTTTCAATCGCTTCTGAAGTCTTTTGTTTAGAACGTGATTCTAAATATTTACCTAAAGAAATTAATGTTAAAATCATTCCTGCCGATTCAAAGTAAAGTTGCATCATATAATGATGGGTCATATCCATATCCATTCTTCCTAGATAATAAGCCATCATAAATGTTGCATATAAACTATAAATAAAAGCTGCTGAAGAACCTAAGGCAATCAAGGAATCCATATTTGGACTTCTATTCCATAAAGTTTTAAATCCTCGAATATAATATCCTCTATTAATAAACATAATAGGAACAACTAAACACAATTGAACTAAAACAAAGATCATCATATTTTCATGACCTAAGAGAATACTTGGTAAAGGCCAATTCATCATATGTCCCATACTGATATAAAATAAAGGAATCAAGAAAATAAATGATAAAATCAAATTCTTCTTTTTATGCTCATTTTCATTTTCTTGAACATTTGAAACCTGTTTTTCACCAATATTTTGAGCTTTATAACCTGCTTTATCTACGGCCTCAAAAATTTGACTTTCACTTAGTTTATTTTCATCAAATTCAACAGTCATTGAGTTTTGTAATAAATTGACATTAACATCATCAACACCATCCAACCCTCTTACTGCTTTATCTACATGAGCTGAACAAGCACTACATGTCATCCCAACGACATCATATTTCTTTTTCATCCAAACACCTCCCACCCCTATAGGGTATCTATATCATACTTGAATACTAAAAAATAAGCAAGAAATACGCTTACAAAATTTCTTGATTTTCTAATGTCATTTTCCCCTCTTTCATTTGATAAATACAATAACCCCATTCTTTTCTTTCATCTTCTTCAATTAATTCATTCATACTTACCCCAAATAAACAACTTAATGCATATAAATGATGAATTGAAGGATATGTACTTCCTTTAAACCAACGATAAATTGGTTGAGGACATTCTAAACATAAATACTCTTGAATATCTTTTACTCTATACCCCATTTGATCAACACATCTTTTTAAATTCTTTCCTATTTTTAAAGGATTTATTAATTTTTTCTTCATTTCTATCACCACTCTTATTTTAAAATAAAAAAAGAAGGCTGTCATTGAACTTGTAGTTCACTTACCTTCTAAATACTCTTTTCTGACATCTTAAAAAACAATATTCCTAAAATAAAGAAAATTGAAAGTGCTCCTAAAGAAAGATTAACTTGTCCTGTCCATTGTGATAAAACACTAATCACTGTTGTTCCTAAAAACGAAGCTCCTTTTCCACAAACATCCATTAAACCAAAGTATTCTCCTGATTTTTCTAAAGAAATGATTTTTGTAAAATAAGATCTTGATAACGATTGAATACCTCCTTGAAACATTCCTACTAAAACAGCTAACACCCAAAATTGCCATTGTTTTGTAAGGAAGATAGCAAAAATAGAAATACCTAAATACGCTAAAATACAAATAACGATTAATTTTGAAGTATTATATTTTGTTGCAAGTCTTCCAAATAAAATTGCGAAGGGAAAGGCGACAACTTGGGTAAGTAAAAGAGCTAGTAATAAACTTGTACTTTCAAACCCTAAAGCTGTTCCATAGGCTGTTGCCATATCTATAATGGTATAAACCCCATCAATATAGAAGAAAAACGCTAATAAGAATAAAAAAATCTTTTTTTCTTTTCTAATATTTTTTAAAGTCGTTCCTAATCTTTTAAAACTATTTGAAATCGCTTTGGGTTGTCTTTCTACATAATACTTTTGTTTGTATGTTTTTAAAAGTGGTAGTGTTAAACAAAACCACCATAAAGCAATGATTGCAAATGAAATAATCATCGACATTTCCATAGAAAGACCTATTTTACTTGCTCCTAAAACTAAACCAAGACAAATTACAAAAGGGACACAGCTACCAATATAACCCCAAGCATATCCTTGAGAAGAAACATGATCGACACACTTTGGTGTTGTCACATCAATCAACATTGAATCATAAAAGATCAAACTTCCTGAAAAACCTATCTTAGCAATTAAAAACACAATTAAAAAGACAAACCAATAGTTGATAAATCCTAGAAGAAAACAACCAATACATCCAATAAGTAACATCATTGTAAAAAGCGGTTTTTTATAATCTTTTGTATCAGCTAATGTACCTAATACCGGTCCTAAAAAAGCAACAATAATTGTCACAAGCGAGGCCGTATAACCCCAAAAAGCTAAATAATCTACCGAAGATAAGCCTGCTTTTTCAGCTAAATAATTAAAATAAATCGGTATAATTGTTGATACTAATAAAACAAAAGCTGAATTGCCTACATCATAGAGCACCCAGTTTTTTTCTTCAGTTGTCATCTTAAATTTCATATTTTACTCCTTTTTCCCACTAAATGTATATTGATAAAAATCATCTTTTGTTTTTTCTAATGATGAAAGCTGCACATACTCACTTATCAATTCAACAGCTTTTTTGATGGCTTGTTTATAGAATTGATTTAATTTTTCTGTACTATCTTTACATAAAGGATTAGCCTCATAATTAACAAGCAAACCGTGCATTTCCTGATAATTTCCTGTAATACGAAGTAATGCATAAATAAACTTTCTTTTTAATTTTGAGGGTGCAATTAATAAATCATTATAGAATTTCATACTTTCTAATGATTTAACGACTTGTTGAGCTGTTACATTAAAAAAAGGAGCAATGATTCTTGCATAATCAATAGATGGAATAATATGATTGATAAGTTTATGTCTTATCGGATCTAATCCATCTTCAATCATTAAAAAACGATCAAATTCAACTTCTATTTCTCCATGTGATACTCCACTTTCATGAATTCTTTTTTCAATATAACCGTGACACGTTGCATCTAAGGCAAAATGACAAATAAATCCATAATAATAAGCTAGGTAATAATTGATTTGTTTTTTAGAAGTCATCATTTTTCTAAAAGTATCAAAGACTTCTTTTCCTGTTTTTTCGTGCATGTTATAACCTATTGAATTAATTTCATTGTTTTTTAATGGTAAATAATAAAACAAGAGATCTGGACCATGTAGTCCAATATCATAGAGTTCTTTATTTTCTATAATTATTTTTTTAATATCGTTTGGTAGTTCTTTTAAAACTTCTTGTCCAAATCGATAATGTGCATAAGTTGATGGCATTTTTTTATTTCCCTTTCTTTAGTTTAGAAAAAGCATACTTATTTTTAAGATAATCAACTATCATTTTTACGAAAAAAAATATTAAGTAAAAGTAAAAAAACGATGATTCATCTCATCGTTTCTCTATAAATTCATTTTCAATTGTTTTAAAGATAACATCTTAATCATATTCTGGCATAAGGCTTTCATCAACAGCATAAGCTATCCTATTGTATAGAATTCTTAATAAATCTTCTTTAGCACCATTTTCTAAAAGCTCTTTCCCAAGTTCAGATTTAACTAAATGAGTTAGACAGTCATATTGGAAAGCATATTTAAATGGGGCATAGTCATTTCTAAACATATAAATTGAATACTTATCACTGGCAAAAGGAATATCACTATCAACATGTACACCATATGTACCATATTTTTCTAATGGAAAATCATTTTTTCTATATCTATAATGTATTGTATCTTCTGTACCATAGGTTTTAGAAAAAGCATAGAACTCCCTAAATTTATATATCTTATAGATATCCCCCTCTTTTTCAAAATAAGAGTCTGAATCTAAACCAATGGTCATTGTAAATGGAAAAACAAAGACTTTTCCACTTTTATATGAGTTAAATGAAACACTTCCTATAATATCTAAAGAACCTTGGTTAAAAGTTTCTTCTTCATGTATTTCATTAAATCTTAATTCTATTCCAAAATCAGAATCAACATCCCCACAATTATTATATTTATTAATATCTTCTAATAATTTGTTATGAGAAACATTGTCAAAAAGTTCATTGTAAGAATAAGCACTTTCTAAATCAACATTGGCTATTTCATTAGCACTGTTTTTAAGTTTGCTTTTTTCTTTTTCATCCATCATTTTTTTATAACAGATAAACTTATCAAAAACAGCTTTCTTTAAATTATTTTCAAATTTATTAAATTGAAAAACAAGTTTTCCCAAAAAATTGTCTTGTATATAAATTTCATCTTGATTTAAACCTTCAAAATATTCTTTTAGGCCAGGAATATACCAATCAGCATCTTCATTCTTTACAAAATCAAAAAATTCATCAAATGTAACATGTTCCATATAAGAGTCCCCCTTAAAAATATATACTCAAATTTTAGCACAGAAATAAGGAAAGGGTAAAGAAAAAGACGATTTTAAATTTCCATCGTCTCTTTATAAAATTCTATAAATTCATTTTCAATTGTTTCAAAAGCTACAAAACTTAAATCAACTTTTCTTTGCAACTTTAAATAATTCCGATTGATTTCATCATTTAATAATTCTTTTAGTTCCAAAGATAACATTTCATCATCAATTTCAAAAACTAATTTAGTTTCTTCTTTTGTTAAATCTCTTTGAATAAAATGTTTCCAAATAACATTTTGTAAAACATCTTCCACTTCTAAATAATAAGTAAGTTCTTTTTTTATTGGTCTTGTAACATCACTTAAATAAACTTCACTTCCATCATGCAACAAACATCCTAAAATAACTTCTTTACTATATCCTCTTGTCTTTGCTTCCTTAGCACAAGCAAGACTATGTTGAGCTACGGAATAAAAATATTGAACATGTCCATTTCCTCGACATATTAAAGAAAGTGCATGTGCAATATCTTTAATATCTAATAAACTTTCATCAACATTTAATGGATCAAAATATTTTTTTGTATACGTTGTAATAAAACTCATAAAATACTCCTATAACTTAATTGACACCGTACTTAATGCGCAAACTGTCATTAAAAGACAACAAATAATGATACTCATGCCAAATGAAAATGATAAAAAAAAGGCAATAATTGAATAAACAAAATAACCTAAACAAACCATTAAAAATCTTATAAAATGTTTATACGCATACTCTTTTCTTTGCTTGCTTGTAACCGCACATGCTTCTTGATAAGAAATCCCTGTATACCAATAGATTGCCTCATTTTTATAAATCATGCCCGTAAGAATGGCAAGAGTTATAAACATATAATTACCTAAAACCAAACCTACTAAATCTATATTCTTGATATCCATAAAAATAATCGCCAACACACCTACGCAAAATAAAACCAGCCATGCCATAAATCCTTTATAACTTTTTTTCATTTTTATAAACCTATTTCCTTATAAATTTTTTCAATAATTTGTGATTTATACATACAATATTTTTCAATATCATTTGGATACAACTTTGCTGCTTCTTTTTTAATTTTACCGTATTCTTTTACAGTATTTGGATGTTTTCTTAAATAATTTCTAAAAGCAAGATGTCGTTTCAATTCTTTAGAATCTTGTGGACATACATAAAGATGATGTGTTCTTAAATGCTCTTTTCCTTCATATCTAAAAGCTTCGCGATCTTTAAGACCTAAATTGCCTTCATAAATATAACCATGATTTTCTAAAAGAAAAATCACTTCTTTTAAATCTTTACGATCAATGACAACATCTAAATCAATGATTGGTTTAGCTGCTAGTAAAGGAACAGATGTACTCCCCACATGTTCAACAACAAGCACTAAATCTTTTAAAGCTTCTTCTATTTCCCCTTTAATTTGATTAAAATCATTTACCCACTTCGAATCATAATCTACAACTTCAATATGTTCTGTTTTCATCTTTCAATATCTCCACATAAACGCTCACAAACAAGATCTTTACAACGCTTTTTATGGGCTTCATGTAATGGATGATTTTGAAAATTCTTTAATGCCTCTAAATTTTCAAACTCACTATAAAAAACAAGATCATAACCTGAAGTCAAGTTTTCTTCCATTTCCACACATAATAAGCCTTCAATTCCTTCTAAAGTTTGAACCGATTCTTTTAATTTTTGAAGTGTTTCTTTTTCTAAATGGTTTTCTTTAACTTCTTTTGTATAATTCCAAAATAAAATATGTCTAATCATTTTCATCACCTACTTTTATTATTTCTTTAACAATTTCTTCAATTGTTTTATTAGAAACATCAATTTTATATGTATTTAATTTTTGATACATTTCTAATCTTTCTACACTACGAGCAAGGACATCTGGTTTTCTAATTCCTTGATCGATATCTTTTTGAATTCTTTTTTCCAAAGCTTCTTTTTGACAAACTAAAGAAATTGCTATTACTTTTACATCTTTTAAATCAAGACGTGAAAGCAGATCATCAATAATACTTTGTTCATGCATGACCCAACAAAAAATAATATTTTCAAAAGCGTTGAATTTTATATCATTGTTCAACAAAGCACAGATATTGTTTAAAACAAGTTTCTTGGTTTCTTTATTTACAATATCCCAACACCAATCACCGTCTAAAAATACACTTTTATCTAATTTTGTTTTTAAAACTTGGCATGTGGTTGTTTTGCCAATACCCATTGTTCCACCTATTAAATATAATTTTTTCATAACTTTCCCTTCTTTTTAAAATATTATACAAAATATTTATCAATAATTATATAACTTCTTTCTTTAGTTGTTTAAACAAAAATAATAATTTTTATTAACTTTCTCAATTGTTTTTATATTGAAAGTTCAATAAAATAAAATTATTAAAGGAGGTTCATTCTATGATCTATTTAAGTAGTTTTAAATTAAGCAATCAAACACTCAAAAATCCTAATATTTATCCCTATAATATCTTTAGAGATAAGTACATAGAGCCTTTTTCTTTTGCACCTATTACCATTTTTTATGGAAATAACGGGTGTGGAAAATCCACACTTCTTAACATCATTGCTGGTAAATTAAAAATAAAAGGAAAAGAAATGCCTGCAAGTAATGCTTACTATGAAAATTATTGTGAAAGATTTGAAAATGAATGTGCCTATAGCTTAGGCAGCAATGAAGATGGTATTCCTTTTTATCAACTACCTGAAAATAGTCGTTATATTAAAAGTGAAGATATTTTATATGAAATTAAAAAAATACAACAAAAAGCTATTTTAGAACATGGTTTAACTTATGATTATATGCAAGAAGGATTATCTTTAGAAAAAGCACAAAGTGTTTTAAATAAAAAGAAAGAACAACGTATTGAAAATATCATTTTTTCTCAAGAAAAGTATTCCAATGGTGAAACCTCTTTACAGTTCTTTCAAGAATATCTTTTACCAAATGCTCTTTATTTATTAGATGAACCAGAAGTTTCTTTATCTCCTGCAAATCAAGTTGCTTTAGCTCAAGAAATTAATGAACTAACACATTATTTAGGGTGTCAGTTTATTATTGCGACACACTCTCCTTTTATGTTAGGTACTTTAAACGCTAAAATTTATAATTTAGATGCAAGAGAATACGAAGTTACCCCTTGGTATAAATTAGAAAATGTTCGCTATTTTTATGATTTTTTTAAAAAACACGAAAAAGAATTCAATGATTGAGTTCTTTTTTTCTTTACCTTATTGACAAATCATTAAATGTATTATACTGTATTAGTGTACTAGTGACACTAATACAGTTAGGAGGGCTCTATGTTTATAATAGATATTCAAAATAAAGTTCCTATTTTTGAACAACTCAAAAAACAAATCTTAGAATTTATCTCTATTGGCATTTTACTTCCTAATGATAAATTACCTTCGGTAAGATCTCTTGCAACAGATATTGGCGTTAATCCTAATACTGTTTCTAAGGCCTATCAAGAATTAGAGAACCAAGGTTATATTTATTCCATTAAAGGAAAAGGATGTTTTATTGCTGATAATCAAACTGATCAATTGATTAAAGACGATAAATTAGATGATTTTAAAGGATGTGTCAATGAAATGAAAAAGCATCAAATTACCAAAGACAAATTATTAGAAATTATTGAAGAAGTATATAAGGAGGAAACTGTATGATTGAAATTAAAGATGTGATGAAATCTTTTGAAAATAAAAATGTTTTAAATCATTTAAATGTCACAATTTCCTCAGGAAGTATTTTTGGTTTGATTGGTCCTAATGGAGCTGGGAAATCAACCTTACTTTATTTATTAAATGGGATTTCTAAATGTGATGAAGGAAGTATTTTATTTGATGGAAAAGATGTTTATGAAAATCCTGATGTTAAAAAAGATATTTTATTCATTAGTGATGATCCCTACTATTTTCACTTTGCTACTATTGATGAAATGAAAGATTTCTATCTTACTTTTTATCCACAATTCAATTTAGAAACCTATCAACATTATGTTGATTTATTCCGTTTACCACAAAATAAACCTTTAAAAGACTATTCAAAAGGAATGAAAAGACAAGCAATGTTTGCTTTAGCACTTGCAATTGCACCAAAATATTTATTATTAGATGAAGCTTTTGATGGTTTAGACCCTGTTATGCGTTTAGCTTTTAAAAAAGCTATTAATCAAATCATTAATGAAAATATGACAGTCATTATTTCATCTCATAATTTAAGAGAATTAGAAGATATTTGTGATAGCTTTGGGATTTTAGACAATGGATGTATGACAACATCGGGTGATCTCTATGATATTAAAGATCATATTCATAAAATACAATTAGCTTTTAAAGAAGAATTAAACAAAGAAGAATTCAGTCATTTAGATGTTCTCTCTTTCCATAAACAATCAAGAGTGATCAATATGGTCGTTAAGGGAGACATCGAGAAAATCAAGGATTATTTAAGAATGTTCAATCCAATTATGTTAGAAGTTTTACCTGTAAATTTAGAAGAAATATTTATTTATGAAATGGAAAGAAAGGGGTATGGTGTCTATGATTAATAAAGATTATTTTAAATATTTAATAAAACAAAATAAGAAATATCTTATTCTTATTTATGTAATTGGAATCATTATTCCTTTTCTACTAATCAATAAATTTGATTATGCACCTTTAAACGATGAAAATATAACGCGTTTTGCACAAATAATTCCTTTAGCTTATGGATTTATGTTATCTTTTATTGTCCCTATTTATCTGTTTTCTTTTTTACAAAAAAAGAAAAGTAATATACTTTACTTTTCCTTACCAATAAAAAAAGAATCACTTTATTTAACAACAAGTTTATTTTCTTACTTTGCAACTATTCTACCTGTTGTTATTTACCAAATTATAAGCCAACTTATTAGTAACTATATGATTTCTTTTCCATTGGACAAATTTATTCTAGCAATAATTATCACCATCGTCCATATGTTTGCGATGAATACAATCATTACATTTGTAACACTTTCATCTCAAAATATGACTGATAGTTTAATTTGTTCGATTGCTTATATGATCATACCCTTTATTGTTTTTCTTGCTCTTAATATTTGTGCAACCAAGGTAGCCCAAACATTTATGATGGGATATGGAAACTATTCACAATCATTAAAATTATTACTTAATTATATAAGTATTGTTTATAGTGGCTTTTTCCAAGGAAACTATTTATTATCGCCATTTGTTTCTAATACACCTATTATCTATTGGTTTATTTTAAGTATTATCTTTTCATTGATTAATTATCATTTATTTTTAAAACGTACACTCGAAAAAAGTGAAACATACACAAAATCTATCTTTATGTATCCATTGATTATTATTTTAAGTACATTATCAATGATGTTATTTGTGTATGATCTAGAGGATTTAAAAATGACAACTCTCATGTTTTCTGTTATTTTCATTATTTATTTAATTATGTATTATTTTTCAAAAAGAAAAGTTTATTTCAGTTGGAAAATTCCATCTCTCTTTATTCTATTGATTATTAGTTGCATTGGTTTTTCTAATATTTATTCTAATACCAAAGGTCTTCATACAATTTATGAATTACCAAAAAACAAGGATATCCAAGAAATCTATTTTTCTACTGATCGTTATATTTTTGACGAAGATAAGCCATCAACTGTCGATAATCAAGAAATAGAGAATTTAACAACGAAAAATATTACAATTCAAAATAAAAAAAATTTCATGAAAAGTATGTACGAAATTATGAACAAAAATTTAATTACTAAATCCGCTGATTATCATGGTTATGAAAACTATTATGAATTAACGATTAGTTTTACAACTAAAAACACCATCAATCCAAACAGAAATTATATTATTAAGGATGAAAATATGGCAGCTGTACTCGATATTTTTTCTAAATATGACATCATTAAAAACAAATAGGTTGGGTATTACCTCAACCTATTTCTATAGAAGGAGTCTTTATGAAAAAAACTACACATATATTATTTACTATTTACATATTTTTAGTCATTTGGATCATACTTTTTAAATTATCTGTTTCTATTGATCAATTACCACATTTTAGAAGCATTAATTTAATTCCCTTCTATTATCCAAATAAGACAACTTATCAAATAAGAGAAGTTCTTGATAATCTGATTATTTTTATTCCTTTTGGGCTCTATTTAAAAACATTAAATATCAATAGTGATCGAACAATATTTCTTGGTTTTCTATTAAGCCTTTCATTAGAATTATCTCAATATATCTTTTGTCTTGGAGCAAGTGATATTACAGATTTAATTACGAATACAACAGGAGTACTTGTCGGTGTTGGTCTTTATTATCTTTTAAAAAAGATTTTTAAAGAGAAGACCAATAAAATTATTTTAGCATTAGCAGCTATTGTAACGATTTTATTTATTTCTTTGATCGTTATTATTCTTATAAACAATTAATGCACATAAATCACAAGTTATTCACAATTGTGCATAATAAAAATGAGGTCTCTGAAGTGAACCGACTTTGTTGGACAAAAAATAATTAACTTAATGATAAGGCTTGA
>OLQP01000607.1_pt1 | contig 27744 bp, 23 predicted proteins | sample 1643181 | NCBI WGS metagenome assembly OLQP01 (sample SAMEA3136710, study PRJEB25190) | human gut metagenome | biome: human gut; feature: human-associated habitat; material: faeces | place: Austria | collected 2013 | reverse complement strand
CATCTTTTGGATAACGCAAACCATTTACCGGATTATAACCGTATGTGTTTGAATCTCCATAGCATAAAATTGTTGTCATTCTAGCACCTCTACTTTACAACTATGTTCCTTTGTCTGTTTATCGTAACCTATCCCTACCGCAAGAATTCGTCCTGTATATTTAGACTGTTCTTCTAACTTTCCCTGAAAAGTAACTCGTCATACTTTAGCATAAGCTCTTTATTTGGAATAAAAACCTGTCCATTATTATAGGTAAGCAATCCATAAATTACCATTGCAGAATAAATCTGATTTTTTGTTTTTAATTCCATTGATACCGCCGCAAAATCTCCTATTTTCGCATTAACCCTCTCTCCAATCACCATCAACGCCAAATCATTTCTAATATTTTTTATATCATTTCTGACATAATAAAAAATCTCATCATAAGGTCCGGAACTTGTCCAATAATTTGAAAGCTGGTTATCGAACAAAGCACATACTATAGAGCGCGGATTATATATTCTTCCTCTTGCCGCTGTACAATATCCATCATACCATTCTCGCAGCTCCTCCTTAATGCAACATTCTTTCTCACAAAAAGCGGATAATATCGGTTTTTGTAAAACAGCTTACAGAAATATCTTTTGTACATTTTTCATTTATTTAAAAATAACGTATCATTTTTCTCACCGATTTACAATACATTTTGTCAAAATGGTCGATTATATGACACTTTTGGTAGAATAATATAGGAAAAATCGCTTGACAAAAAATAATAATGATTTTTATGGAATATATTTACTTTTCATCTTTTATATGGTAATATATATTTTGTCATAGTAAAATAGCAACACCTATAGTATAATAATAAAGAAGCAGATACCGATATTTCTTCTGTAATAAAGTTTAACAACCATGCAGAAACTGTACAGCGAATCTTAGATGTTGTCAGAAAAACTGCGAATGGAACAGACTTTATCATCTGGAGTTTAGAGAATCAGGAAAAAATTCATTATTCCATGCCACTCCGGCACATGATAGCCGATGCATTAATTTATCTCAAAGAATATAATGAATTATCTGCCAAAAATAAAAGAGAAAAGAGCTATAGCTCCTCCGGTGAATTTTTATCCGGACTGACCAAAACAGACCGACTACATCCTGTAATTGGTCTATGCATATACTATGGAGAAGAAAAACGGGACGGTCCAACTAACTTGGTACATATGATTCAGGTAACCGATGATTTAAAACCTATGGTATCTGATTATAAGATGAACCTGTTACAAATACGAAGCATTGAACATTTTCACTTTCAAAATATTGATGTTCAAAACTGGCTACAAGAAAGCACACCACAGTAACATAACGAAGGATGAAAACATGAATCAACAAACAATAGACGCAATCAATACGCTTGGAAATTTTTGTGGAAAGAGGGATATAGAAGAACTTACTTCTTCTACCCTCACAGGAAAATATAATATCCCACAGGCGGACATTTTTGTCCTGTTTGGAGGAAGTATTATCTGTGGCGGTGACGTACTTGCCCAAGCAATCCAGAATAAAATTGCCAAACATTATATTATCGTAGGCGGCGCTGGTCACACTACACAGACCTTACGCGAGAAGGTACATATCGAATATCCTCCCATCGTAACAGAGGGATTAACTGAGGCAGAAATTTTTAATCAGTATTTAAAAGAAAATTATGGATTAGAAGCAGATTACCTTGAAAACAAGTCAACAAACTGCGGAAACAATATCACTTACCTGCTTGATCTAATACAAGAAAAGAATCTCCCTCTTAACAGCATTATCTTATGCCAGGATGCCACCATGCAACATCGAATGGAAGCCGGGCTTCGCAAATATGTATCTGATAATACTACTATTATTAATTATGCCTCCTATCAGGCGAAACTCATTTTAAACGAAGATGAAACACCCACCTACTCCTCTTCCATTCATGGAATGTGGCAGCCAGAACGCTATCTTACTCTTTTAATGGGAGAAATCCCACGACTTTCCGATAACAAAGATGGATACGGCCCAAAGGGAACTGGATACATTACACATGTAGACATCCCAGAAGAAGTTATGACTGCATTTAACCACCTTAAAGGAAATTATGCTGAATATGTAAGAGAAGCAAACCCCGAATATGCTGGTTAGCTGCTGATTTGTAGGGTTGGAGAAACAAACAGACGAACCCTCTCCTCCTGTAATATATAAAAATGCTTCGATATTGTAACAATAGTTTGTGTGTCAATCTTTAATATCTCATTTCACAGAAAACCACAACCTATTTGGAGAATCTCAAAATCTTTTAACATAGATTCTGATTTCACTCCAACAGCCAAAGACAGCACACCAAGAGAGAAGATATCCTATATTTGTGGCCTTAGAGCGAGGATTGAATGTGAGCCTTAGAGCGAACATTCAACCCGCAGGGATAGAGTCACAAATATAGGATATCTTCTCTCTTGGTGTGCGTCTATTTTGCCTGCGGCAAACCAGAATTTACGGAATTAGCAGTCCATAAATCAGCATAAAATATTCTGGGAGTTTTCCTTCTTCCACCCACTGTAATTCCTGCTTAAGATACTTCGTTACCGTTTTGCCAACATTGCCTCCCAATGATTCTATTGAATAACGCATTTTATCCTGAAAACGGCAAGGGTTACCAGACAAACGTGTACACTCTGCATTTTTACAATGTAAACAGGCTCCGCTACTTAAAGAAACACTTCCAGGATATTCCTGTTCTAACTTTAAGATTTCCTGTTCTAATTCTTCTTTATATCGGAGAAGAAACTCTTCTGTTATTTTCCATTGTTCATTTTTAATATAGGACTGGCTTGTAAGTTCTTTAGGCAGATATAATTTTCGCCCCATAATTTGAATTTTGCGATATTTGTTCCAATAATCTTTTTCCACATCAAATGTATACGGAGGGCAGCACCATAGTTTCCCATAGTTCGAGCATTCTTTACAAAATTCAAGGAATGTTGCAACATCCACGCATTCTTTCATATATTCTTCTACAGGAATCTCTGCCTGGAAATTCTCTATTTTCTCAGCAACATATTTCTTCTCTTTCATTGTTTAACCCCCTCTTTCATCAACTGCTTTTCCTTTTAAAATACACTAATTGAGTTTTTTTATCAAGCGATTGGCAAACAATACTTTTCAAACACATTCTAGAGAAACTCTTTTCTCAAATGTTCTTTAGGAGGTTCTATCTCATTAGCAAGAGTATGTTCCGTTAACTCAGAAAGTATCTTAATCTTCCTATTCAACATCGGCCGCATACAGTTTGGAACATGTTCCTGATGAGCCCTGTGAATCGCCACGCATTCCTTACAATTTCCATGATAACGACAGGCTTTCTTACAGGGACAATGATCTTTATCTTTATATTCTTCACGAAACTCTGAAGCAAACTCCTCCTGCAGTTTTAATCCTTCTGCTCTGTTTCCTTCATGAAATTTCTTCATAGCAGCAAGTTCTTTGGGATTATTCTCAATAACCATAGTAGCCTCCTATTACTTTGCTAATTTTTCTACTTCAAAAATATTATAACATACAATTTCTGATTTGCCGAGACAGACGAGACAGACGAACTCAGGGAGATAAATAAAGCATATTTGTGACTTTAGTCGCTGCAGGTTGGACGTGAGCGTTTTAAGCGAATATTCAACCTGCAGCGACTAAAGTCACAAATATAGGGTATTGTCTCTCTTTGGGAGCGTCTCCTTTGCTGCGCAAATCAGGATTTACTGAAATAACGCTGTGGAGTAATATCTGTCTCCATTATCTGGAAGAAGCACTACAATCGTCTTTCCTTCATTCTCCGGACGTTTGGCAACTTCTACGGCTGCATATAATGCTGCTCCTGAAGAAATACCTGTAATGATTCCCTCTGCTTTTGCAAGTTCTTTTCCGTATTCGAATGCTTTTTCATTCTCTACTGGGAAAACTTCATCATAAATCTTTGTATTTAATACATCTGGAACAAATCCTGCACCAATTCCCTGAATCTTATGTGCACCGCCATGTCCCTGTGATAATACAGGAGAGGTTGCTGGCTCGATTGCGATGACTTTTACATCTGGATTCTGTTCTTTTAAATATTCTCCGATACCTGTAACGGTTCCACCTGTACCAACACCTGCTAAGAAGATGTCTACTTTACCTTCTGTATCGTTCCAGATTTCCGGTCCGGTTGTTGCTTTATGTGTTGCAGGGTTCGCTGGGTTTACAAACTGTCCTGGAATAAAGCTTCCTGGAATTTCTTTTGCAAGCTCCTCTGCCTTTGCGATAGCCCCGGACATTCCCTTTTCTCCTGGAGTCAGAACGATTTCCGCTCCATAAGCCTTTAAAATATTTCTTCTTTCTACACTCATTGTCTCTGGCATAGTAAAGATAGCTTTGTAACCTTTTGCGGCTGCGATTGCTGCTAAACCAATTCCTGTGTTACCGGAAGTAGGCTCGATGATCGTTGCGCCTTCTTTTAAAAGACCTTTCTTTTCTGCGTCTTCGATCATTCCGTTTGCGATACGGTCTTTTACACTTCCTGCTGGATTAAAATATTCAAGCTTTAATAATAATGTTGCTTTTAATCCTAACTTTTTCTCTAAATTTACTGCCTCAACTAAAGGTGTATTTCCAATCAATTCCTGAATTCCTTTATAAACCTTTGCCATGATAAGCGCCCCCTATTATTCTGCTACGGCTTTGAAAGCTTCATCTAAGTCTTCAATGATATCGTCGATATGCTCTGTTCCGATAGATAAACGGATTGTGTTTGGTTTAATTCCCTGATCTGCCTGTTCCTGCTCATTAAGCTCTGCATGAGTTGTAGATGCCGGATGGATTACAAGAGATTTAACGTCAGCTACGTTAGCAAGCAAGGAGAATAATTCCAGATTGTCGATGAACTTTCTTGCTGTCTCTGCATCACCTTTGATTTCAAATGTGAAGATAGAACCTGCACCGTTAGGGAAGTATTTCTTATATAATCTCTGCTGTTCAGGATCTTCAGATACAGAAGGATGATTAATCTTCTCCACCAATGGCTGATTCTTTAAGTATTCTACAACTTTCAGTGCGTTCTCTACATGACGCTCTACACGTAAGGAAAGTGTTTCTAATCCCTGTAAGAAAATGAATGCATGGAGTGGAGAAAGTGTTGCTCCGGTATCTCTTAAAAGAATCGCACGAATTCTTGTAACAAATGCGGTAGGTCCTGCTGCATCTACGAAGCTGATTCCATGGTAGCTTGGGTTTGGTTCTGTGAGCTGTGGGAACTTACCGGATGCTTTCCAGTCAAACTTACCACCGTCTACGATAACACCACCGATACTTGTTCCATGTCCGCCAATGAACTTAGTTGCAGAATGGATAACAATATCTGCACCATGCTCTAATGGTCTTAAAAGGTAAGGTGTTCCGAATGTATTATCAATTAATAATGGAATGTTATGTTTGTGAGCGATTTCTGCTACTGCTTCGATATCTGTTACTTCAGAGTTTGGATTACCAAGTGCTTCGATGTATAAAGCCTTTGTGTTTTCCTTAATTGCTGCTTCGAATTCTTCTGGTTTTAAAGGGTCAACGAATGTTGTCTCTACACCGTAATCTACTAATGTATGAGCAAGTAAGTTATATGTTCCACCGTAAATGTTCTTAGCTGCTACGATGTGGTCACCTGCTAAAGCTACGTTCTGGATTGCGTATGTTACTGCTGCTGCTCCAGAAGCTGTTGCTAATGCTGCAACGCCACCTTCAAGAGCTGCAACTCTCTGCTCGAAAATATCTACTGTAGGATTTGTTAATCTTCCGTAAATATTACCTGCATCTTTTAAACCGAAACGGTCTGCTGCATGCTGTGAATTGTGGAATACGAAAGAAGAGGTCTGGTAAATAGGTACTGCTCTCGCATCTGTTACAGGATCTGCACTTTCCTGTCCAACGTGTAACTGTAATGTTTCAAATTTAAAATCTCTATCCTTATATGTTTTCTTTGCCATTTTTTATCCTCCATATATTATGTACTCTTTATATTTTAATCTTTAAATTTCTAATTAAATATTCTCTTTACAACAACAGCAGCACATACACATTCGATCGTCCTTATGTATGAATTTTCTCTTTGAAGTTACTAAATTCATGTCTGCCACCTCTCTTTGTTTTGTGTTTCTTTGTTTCATGGGCTTATCATACCAGAAGTATCCTACTATGTCAATAGGAAATATATGATTTTTTATTCCTCTTCCTGATAATAGAACTTTCCACGAATTCCTTTCGAACCAAAATAATTGATAAATGCATCCGGGTCTTCCTTTTTAATATCCATGATAACTACTCTTGTCGCATCTGAGTTCACCACGCTATAAAGCATCGCTTTTTCTTCATTCTTATAACATCCAACGCCCTTAAATAAAGTTGCATCATGATTCGTCTTTTTCAAGATAATATTATAAACTTCATCCGGCTTCTTCGTAATAATAAACAAAGTATCTTTATCATATCGTTTATACATCATATTAATCATCTGTGTGGATGCATACTGGAAAATAATAGAATATAATGCCACATTCATACCATAAATACATCCTGCAATCAAAAGAACGGCTACATTTCCCATGAAAATATAATTCCACACACTGATTCCCTTTTTCTTAGAAATAATCATACTGATAAAATCCGTTCCACCGCTTGTCGCATGGCTATTTAAAATCAGTGCAATCAAAACGCCATTAATAATTCCACCAAAAATCGCAATTAATAATAAATCATCTGTAATAAAATGAGATGGAATCATATCGACGGCAATACTCATTACAAAAATGCAAAGAACCGAACGAAGTGTATACTTTTTACCAACTACCCGGTAACATATCGTTGCCGGAACCGCATTAAGAAGAATACTGAATAATGAATATGGCACACTGATATGTAAAAATGTCCTGCAAATATGCTGTAACAACAGGGAAATTCCAGTTGCTCCACCTGGAAGTAGATTTCCCGCATTAACGAAAACATTAACGTTTATCGCATACAAAATCGAGGCAATGATAACCACAATCGAATCCTTCACATCTCTGCGAATCTCTAACTTATGATACATTTCCTCTCCCATCGTCTGTTTATCAAGAATCTCTGAATCCGAAACCAGTTCCTCTTTGAGTTCTTCTTTTAAATCTTCTCTCAATTCTTTTATTGGCACTTTCTTCATATAAATCCTCCAATCAAATGTATTTTCTCTTTTACCAAATCCCATTATAATACACAATCTCTGTGTTTGATACCTATTTTCAGAAAAATATTCTGTTAGAAAATGCATATTTTTTTCTACACTATGAATACTAAAGTACAAACGAGCCAGCGAACCTTGTAATATATAAAAATGCTTCGTATCACTGCGTTCAAACTGCTCAACCGCAATTTGAACTTGCTCTAAGACGCATTTTTATATATTACAAGGTTCGCTGGCTCTGTTTACTCCAATCCTATAAATCCGTTAAAAGATTGGGGAACGCAAACACGCTCTAGCATTAAATTTGTAATTTCACCTCTCCAGCCAGAGGGCGTCTCCCTTGCCTGCGGCAACTCAGAATTTAAACCTTCACCCTTTCTGCGGTATCTTTTTCTATTGCGATTCTTTTTCCATTGACCGATACAATTACATTTCCAAAATAGGAAGCAATCACACTTACCTTTGCTCCCTGTACTAACCCCAGTTTTTCTAATAATGACATCTTCTCGTCACTGCAGATATTCCACTTGATAGTATGCAGTGTGTTTAGAGATGCATCTACTAATGAATACATTAATAATCCCCCTTCTCTTTTTATACTATTCTACCACGGAAATATTGCTAACACAATTACAAAAAAAGATGTTTTTTATCAGAAAATTATTGAAAGTTTTATGTATTGTACATTTATTAGAAACAACTAATTGAGGTTATGTGTTTATACTTTGTATTGTATAAACAAAGTATAATAAAACATTTTGTCTTAGAGCGTGTTTGAAAAATCATTATTTTAAATCCACCGAATACGCTTCTTTTTCATTTGTAAGCAGTAATTTCTTCTGGTATATCTAATTCTCTATAGATATCCTCCTGCAAATGCAAAATGGAGCATTTAGCACAACGGAACAAAATCAATAAATCTTTTAGAGGTTCTTCATAATTCTTCTAGCAATCCGACCATCACTTTTCTGTAGCGGCGTCTGCTTTGCCAACTCTACAAATCAAAAGTTTTTATTCTACATTTTTCAATGCCTCATCCATCGGTACTTTCTGAATCTTCCGATACTCAAGCAATGCGACTACCGCATAAGTTACCAGTCCGATTACAAACATTTTGACATAAATCTTTGGGTCAATGTATAGGGCAATCCATCCAGATAAGCTCTGAAGCATCATCTCCCGGAAGATGCCTTTCATCAATATGGTTTCAACTGGAAAGCTTAAGAGCAGGCACAGCACGACAACGAGTGATGTTGACAGGATGTAAAGTCTGCTGATTTCCCCATTGCTGTAACCAAGTATTTTTACCATAGAGATAGACTGGGCATTTTTTTCGATGATAATTTTTGAGAGCAGGTAAATAAGTACTAAAAATATGGCGATGGCAAATCCATTAATCAGTCCCATCATATTTCCCATGGATACATCTAATTGGCGGGAAATTTTTGTTAAGGCATCTAAGTCAATGACGGAGCCGATATATTTACTACTGATGTCGGTTATTTTGGTATCAGAGAAGTAGCCGCTGTAATAGTCAAAGCCGAGGTCAAATATACGGTTTAACTGATTCTGGTTCATAAAAATACAAAGGCCTCCATTATACTCATAAATACCTTTTACCCGGAAGGTATACTTATCTTTTTCGTATTTTTCTTTTAAAGTGATCATATCTCCCGGCTGCAAGGAAAATTTATCTGCATAGGCAGAAGAAATATACACATCGGCTGTGACCTTACTATCTGCCTGTAAATCTGCTTTTTCATCTTTTAAATTAATTTTAACGTATTTACTATTGGGCTTCACACCATATAAAGTGACTTCTTCACTTTTAAAGGTTTTCGGTGTTGTGTTTAAGGAGTACGCAGAAAATTCTTCCGCATCTTCATTTTCTGTTTTTGCTCCAAGCGAATACTCCAGCAAAGAAAATAAACTGGATATTTTATTGCCGCTCATTGCACTGGTCGGAACAGAAAGCATGTACTGGTATTTGGCCAACATATTGTTCTGAATGTCTGTCTGATAGTGGTCAAGTACAGAGGGCAAAACTAATCCAAAAAATAATAATAAATTTGCAAAAACAATTCCGACAAACAATACAATATAATTACTAAAGTTCTGGAAAATAACACGCAGTCGGAATCTTGAAAAGATATTGATTCTCGAGCTTAAGCGCAATGCTCTTTTTTGCTTTTTCCTGCTTAAGTCTCTTCGTAAAAATTTAAGCGGCGGCAACTTTAACTTGCTGCGCAGTATGCCGTAATTGACAACAAGCATAATCAGTACTGGGACAACCGTTGTAAGTAAAAAGGCTTTCGCATTCCAGACTGTGACATAGGTTGGCAGGCTATAACTTCCATAGTACATTCCTGCACAAACATTTTTAAAGATGGTATAACCTAAAATATTTCCGACAACCGCTCCGATAAGAGTTACAAAAACTGGCATGGACATATAATGCCTTATCAATTCATTTTTCGTATAACCAGATGCACGGAGTGTTCCGATGACTCCGGCTTCCTTTCGAATCGTATTACTTGTTGTGATTCCAAATACAAATGCCATAATCACCATGACAATATAGAGAAGTACAATGATCATTGCTTCATCACTTCCCATATCATCTCCTGTAAAATGAATCGCCTGATTAACATACTGTGGAATAAAACTCTCTAACGTGATATCTTTTCCGATATCTTCCATGAAATCTTCTGACCTTTTCTTCTCCTCCTTTTCGTTCTTTGGCTTTTTATTATATTTCCATGCGTAATCATAGGTAAGCTGGCTTTCATTAAAAGAAGAAAATTCTTCCTTTGTGACAATGCCCACACCGAACTTTATCGCATCAAACATTGTATCATTATTATTCTGGAACAAAGCACTGTAATCAGACAAGGCAACAAGACCAGTAATTTTCCATGTCTTCTTTCCACTTTTTAATGTATCTCCAACAGATAGTTTATTATTATCTGCATACATTCTGTCAATGGCAATTTCTCCGATTTCTTTCGGCATTTTTCCCTTCATGAGACAGATTTTATTTACCTCTTCCCTGTTTTTAAAAATACGAAGAGTACTTCCATTAGAAAGAGCTTTCTCTACATAAAAATTCTCATAAAGTTTTACGCCATAGCCTTCTATTGTTTCCTGCTGATTTTTATAAACTTTTTTTTCTGTGGCAAAGTTTCCATCCTCTATGTTATATTTTTCAAAACTGTTATCATAGGCAGTCAGCATACTTCCATCTGCTACTAAAAAGCCGGAAACAAACCCAATCGTTGCTACCATCAGAATAAATACAACAAGATACTTTCCCATTTCCTGCCGTAGTTCCCGAAGAAGCCTTTTTCTTAAAGGATTTTTCATATCTCGCTCCTCCTACCACTCCAGTTCCATCGCCGGAACTTTCTGTTCATTCGTATAATTCTTTCGAATCATACCGTCTCTTAACTTGACAACTCTGTCTGCCATATCTTTTATCGCATCATTATGAGTAACCATAACGATTGTATTGCCATACTTTTGATTGACCGTCTCAATAAGGCGTAAAATATCTTTTGATGTATTATAATCTAACGCTCCTGTTGGCTCATCACAAAGCAAAATATCTGGATTCTTCACAATTGCTCTTCCGATTGCTGTTCTCTGCTGCTGTCCACCAGAAAGCTGGTTCGGCAATTTGCGCTGATGCTCATAAATACCAAGTGTATGTAACAGTTCATCCACATCAAGCGGCTTGTCACTCAAATATGCACCAACCTCAATATTTTCCCTCACTGTAAGATTCGGAATCAGATTATACATCTGAAAAATGTATCCGAGATGCTTTCTTCGGTATAAAGACAGCTTCTTCTCTGTCATATCTTCGATACGCTCTCCATCAATTGTAATACTGCCTGAATCCGCTCCATCAATCCCACCAATAATATTTAACAACGTAGACTTTCCAGAACCAGAAGGTCCAAGAAGAACACAAAACTCTCCCCTCTCAATCTCCAAATCAATCCCTTTTAGCACCTCAATCCGGCTGTCACCCATACCAAAAGACTTTTTAATCTGTTTTATTTCCAAAAACATAAACTCAAACTCTCCTCTTAACTTTCTTTCCTCTATTTCAAATAAATTTATGTTAGCCCCAAACAGTCTACGTTAGGTATTCCTATTTCTTATGCATTTATACTAACATATTTATTCTTCTTCTATTTTATGTTAGTTGTAACTTACTAAAATGTCAATAAGTTTTTTGATAAATCAATACTTGAGTCGAAATTCGAGTTCTCCCTGAAAACCTTTAATTTTCTTGAAAAGCCAAAGAAACAGAACCTGAAAGAAGCTGCATCCCGCAGATGTAATCTCAATTTTGTGAGAACATAGTATCGTTAAAAGTTTCTCCTTGCAAATATTGATTTTGCGACTTTGTGTTTTTTACAACTGAGTCAAAATCAATATTTGCAAGGAGAAACTTTTATAAGATACTTTTCTCACAAAATTGAGAGATACATCTGCGGGATGCAGCTTCTTTCAGGTTCGTCTGTTTATTTAGCAAAATTAAAGTGTTTTCAACACTTCCATTACACCATTTTCATCGTTGGTCTTCTCTGTTACATATTTTGCTAATGCTTTTAAGGTAGGATGTCCGTTTTTCATACAGTAACTTTCGCCGCAGCTTTCTAACAGAGACATATCATTTAAATAGTCACCAAATCCCATAGCTTCTGTATGTGCAATGCCGTACTTTTCACATATAGCTTTGATTGCATTCCCCTTGCTTTCTGTTTTGTTGGCAATGTCAATCCAGCTTGCTCCGGATAATACGGCTGTAAGTTTCTCACCGATATTTTCAAAATATTTCATGGATTCTTCAGCTTTTTCTTTCTTAAAATAGATAGCGACCTTTACGATTGTATCATTGTCTGCCACTTTTCTTAAATCTTCTACAATCTGTCTTCTCTCGTAGTACATTTCTACATTATAGTAGATTTCCTCATCCACATCTTTTTTTGTTATGTAAGCAGACTTCGCACCGCAGATAACAGGTGTTGCATAAGGTACTTTATCTATGATATCAAGACATTTTAACACGTCCTGCTTGTCTATCTCATCTTTAAAAATAATCTCGCCTTTTTCGAAAACAAGCCCTCCATTTTCTGCAATAAATGCAAGGTTATCTCTGATTGGAAGAAAGTCTCTTTCTAATGTATAGTACTGTCTTCCGCTGGCAATGACTGTCTTTATCTCTGGATGACTTTTTACCCACGGAATAAATTCTTCCGGCATTTCTTTTTTACTGTTAAGCAAAGTTCCATCCATATCTACGGCTACTAATTTTATATTCATCTGTTCTCCTTATCGTAATCTTTAACGTAATCCCTAATTAAATTTATCTATTTCCTAAATCAATCCCTGTTCTTTGCAATAATGATAAATGCCATCTTCTGCAACATGTCCGCAGATTGCATCGGCAACTGCTTTTACATCATCGGTTGCATTGCCCATTGCAACACCAGTGCCTACAGCTTCTAACATTTCAATATCGTTTGTTCCATCACCAAAGGCGATTGCATTCTCTTTATCTAAATGATAATAGTCAAGAATTTTTCTTACGCCGACACCTTTGTTTCCATTTGCCGGTGTAATATCTGCCGCTCTTGTCCACCATGCAGTAATTCTCGCACCGTCGACATCTCTTAAAATGTCTGCATATTCTTCTTTATAACAGCCGACCATCATCTGGTAAACTTTTTTATCCATGAGTTTTTCAAAATCAAAGTTATCAAGGACATTTACTTTACTCTTTGCAATGGCAAAATAATCTGCCAAATCTTTATCACAACCGTTTGCACCGCCGCCTTCTACTCCGGCAAGGAACACCGGGCGATGGATTTCCGATGCATTCTCAACAATTGCCTTTACATCTTCTTTTGGGATAGGATTTGAAAAAATAACCTCATCCTTTGTATAACAATAAGACGCATTATAAGATAAAAAGACATCAAAATCAATTCCTGGAAAAGATGGAACAAGATATGGGCCGCGTCCTGTTGCCATACATAAAATAATTCCATTCTCTTTCAGGTGTTTTAATGTCTCGATCATCGCAGGGGTGATTACCTTTTTTTCCATATCAACTAACGTTCCATCTACGTCAAAAAAAGCAATCTTTATATCTTTTGCAGAATCTTTTTTCATATATTCCTCCACTATATTCTGTAATTTTTCTTTTTATAACACACCCCTACTATTCTACAGCTTTATGTTTTTCTGTCAAGGTCAAATTATCCGATAAGCAGCTTTCGAAGCTCTCTGCGCCGTTCAATTTCTAACTTGGAAAAGATACGGGCAATCACATTTTTCACATATCCATAGGAATAATTCATCTGTTCCGCAATCTCACGGTTTTCCATTCCCTGTGCAACTGCCAGCGCAATCTTCCATTCAATTGGTGTCAGCTTCTTTTGTATTTCTCCACGATTTTTTTCAATTGCTGCATCTGCAAAAGACTTTCCTGTTTCTTTTGCGCTTCTTTCAAGATGCATTTCGACTCTGGCAAGCAGGACCTCTTTTACAAAAGGTTTTACAATATAGTCTACTGCTCCTGCCTTTAACCCTTTTACTTCATAATCTGACTCCGCAAATCCAGTGAGAAATATTACAGGAATATCCTGACAATTCGGAATAGATTTCATTTTTTCCAGAGTCGTATACCCATCCATTTCCGGCATAGCGATATCTAACAATATCAAATCTGGCACAACACCCTTTTTTAGTAATGTAATTGCCTGTTTTCCGCTTTTCGCTACGCTGACCGTATAAATACTCGACAATATTTCTTCTGCTGTTTTTAATAAGATTAAATCATCATCTACAATTAATATGCTATTTTTGCCCATTTCTGTCCTCCCATTCTGTCGTAACTTTATTCGTCCAGTAAGTACCTTTCATAAGTGATTCTGCCTGTTCGAACTCCAAATTCTGCACCGATTTTTGTACCTGTCCCAAAATCTTCTTTTTCTTTGGATTCTTTTCTAAAGACAACAATTTCTCCAGCTGTTCTTCTGCATATTTCCCTTGATATTTTCCTATTGCCTCCAAAATTCTGTCATATGTTTCCTCATATAACTTCTCCTGATTTACTTCTTCTGTCAGCTCACCGTATACCTTCTGTTTCCCATTCTCTTTTTCTTTCTTTTCTGATTCCAGAACAAATTTTTTTGTATTTTCTAAGAAAAAAAACATCCCATCTAACGCTCTTTCCCACTCAAAAAACAAAAGAGGAATCGCCTTTTCTATATAGCTTTCATCCTGCATTTTCCCTCTTATTTCAAGTGAAGCGGCTAATTCATAAAGTGACATTGCTCCAATCGCGCGGGCATTACTTTTTAATGTATGAATCTGTCCTGTCAATATTTTTATTTCCTGCTGTGTTTTTCTCGTTGTCTCAAAACTTTCCTCTAATTTTTTTCTATTTGGCTCATAATATTCTACAAAGAGCTCGGAAAGTTTTCTGTATTGCACAATACTTCCACCTAATAAATGAAGCCCTTCGGAAAGTTCAATATCCCATTTTTTTAATTTTTGCTTCAAATCTAAAAGTTGTTTTTCCGTTATGTTCCAGTCTTCTCCCGCACCGTTCTTCATTGAGACCAGCTCAGCTGGAAGCCATTGTAACAGCAATTCTTCTAACTTCTCCCACATTACCGGTTTGGACAAATAATCAGAAAATCCTTCTGAAAGAAAATGCTGGTGAATTCCCGTGGACACATCCGCTGTAAGTGCAATCACCGGAACACTCTGCCCATTTACCTCTTTTTTCAATCTGTGAAATGTCTCAATTCCATCCATTTCCGGCATCATATAATCAAGAAAAATCAAATGGTATTTTTTATTTCTAACTTTTTCGATACATTCAAAACCACTGGCCGCCGTATCTAACTGTACCCCTGTTCTTCGCAAAAGTGATGTAATCACCTGAATATTTTGTTCACTGTCATCTACCAGTAAAATCTGTGCTTCTGATGCAAAAAACTTCTTCCTTTTTTCTTGCACAGGTTCCCCTTCCACAACTTTCCACTGTCCAATTTTCTCTGTTCCTGCATCTTTTAATGGAAAATATACTGTAAAGTTACTTCCTTTTCCATAGATACTTTCTGCCTGAATATGCCCTCCCATCTGTTCACAAAGTTCTTTTGCTATTGTAAGACCCAGTCCACTTCCCTCAATATTTCTGTGGCGTTTGATATCTGCCCTCATAAACATATCAAAAAGCGCTTCCATATCTTCTTTTTTAATCCCGATTCCTGTATCCTTCACAGAAAAAGAAATCTGCTTTTCCTCCTGACAAACTTCAAGAAAAACCTTCCCTTTTTTTGTATATTTTACCGCATTATTAATTAAATTGAGGATAACTTGTTTGATATGCAATGCATCACCTTCCAGATATTTCGGAAGAGTTTCCTCTACATCTACTACAAACTCCAGATTTTTTGCTTCTGCCTGCTTTGCTCCAATCAGGCAGACTTCCTGTACAAGTTGTCTTAATGAAAACTTTTCCTCAATTATATCTAACTTTTTCGATTCAATTCGCGTAATGTCCAATATATTATTAATAAGAGATAACAGATAATTTCCCGCCCTTTCCACACTCTTTGCATACTGAACGACTTCCCTTGACTCAGACTCCCGTAAAATCATCTCATTCATTCCAAGCATCACATTAATCGGGGTTCGAATTTCATGACTCATATTTGCAAGAAATGTACTCTTGGCACGATTTGCTTCCATAGCTTCTTCCCTTGCCTGCGTGAGAAAAATCTGCTGCTTTTTATATATTCGAAAATGTAGATACATCGCAACGCCAAGAGAAGCACTCGATACAACAACTCCCGTCAGCACATCCACAACAATCTCTTTTTCCGATTGAAACCAGATTACCGTATCTGGATAATAATAGGCAATCCCAATCGTGAATATATAGATTATCAGTTCCAGCCATACACAAAAAAACATTAACCAGCCTTCCAGCATAAAAATAGTAAATAAAATTCCAAAAATATAAAAAGACGGCATTCCACCTTTATACCCGCCACTCTTAAAAAACATAATTGGAAATAAAAACATAAAAATCACAACGATTGTTATAAAGTAGCATCTTTGATATTTTTTACTGTGGTATGCGTAAAAAAGGAGCGACAAAGATAGCAAGGCAATCCCTGTATTTATTAACAGTAGTTTCCTATCTCCATTATTCCAATAAGAAAGAACTCCATTACACAGACTGATGATGAATCCAAGTGAAGCCAGTATATTAAATAATCTCACTCGAAAGGGAAGACCCGAGTGATACAGCACTTTTCCTACTTCCAATACGCTTTTCCTATCCATGACCTATTCCTTTTCTATATCTATTTTCAATTTATTTTCATTATTTTCTGTATCTATTCTTTTCTATTTCTCTTATTATATCCAAACACAAACTCATGCGATGAATAAAAATCGTACAGTCCTGAATAAATATAGTTTATCACAAAAGCACTTATCTCTTCCAGTATCCGACAGTCACTATTTTCTTCATTTATGGCACAAATCATAAATTTAATTTATAAGTTAACTTATAGATTTATTTACAGAGAACACCAGATCGTGTTTAAAAAATGCTTTCTGTAAGATGTGCATTATAATTTGTGGGGGATTTAAATACACTCTAAATCAAAATGGTGACTGTAAGGCACTATCTTTCTATGTGAATTTTTATATAATAAAAGTGTAAGAACTATTTTATCAAATTACTATGAAATGATTTATAACTATACATCTTCTTACGATCTGCATTATCTAAACGAGGGTGTATTCTAAAAGCGCTCTATTTACATACGGCAACTATTTTTACTGATTTCCAGAGTACATGATGCAAAACGGAGGAAAATTATGGAACATTTTTATATTTATTCTTTTACATTAGCAGTAATCCCACTGCTTTTGGGATTGCTATTTATTTGGTTTGGGAAAAAATTATGGGACAATGCAACGAAAAAAAATGAGGAATATCAGCAACGTTACACCGGACGTACTACTTTGCGTGTAATCAAAGTCGAAAAAAATGAATGGGAAGAAACCAATTCCAACGAACAAGGTCCAGAAAGCAGGATTTCTGTTACCTCTTATACTCCGGTCTACGAATATACGGTAAATGGGCAGCAATATGAATATCATACCCGCCTGGGAAGTTCTACAGATCAATATCCTATTGGAAAAGAATGTCCTGGATATTATAATCCAAAAAATCCAGCAGATGTGACAGAAACCTTGAAAGAGATAACAGGTGGAGGAAGCCATTTTCTTAGTTTGTTGTTTTTTGGAATTGGCGTACTGGCTATTCTGTTTGCTCTGATAAGAGTATGGGCAGTTATAACACTTATATAATCCATCTTTCTTTGCTATAAGACCACAACAATGAAGTTTTTACTCTCATCTAAATATTTCATAAAAGGAGGAAATGAAAATGTTAAACAAAAAAAGAGAACAGAAATTAAAGAACCAATTATCCTTTGCCTTTCGGATTCGGCGAATCTTTCTACTTATCCCACTTTTACTTCTGTGCCTGAGTTTCGTTATTCCAACACAGGTTCACGCCCAGACAGATGACTCTTACTTTTTAAATATGTGGTTAAATACGAAAAGCCTTGCTGATTTAAAAAATGTTTATCCAGGACACACAAACATTATTGTCGCTACAATTAGTGATCCTGACCTTTCAAAAATCCCTGCATCAAAAGTATCTGCCACATCTTCTAATCCTTCCGTACTAAAAGTTATTGACAAATATAATATTGATTTTGCCAACTATCATCCAAATATGGATATCGGTATTGAAATAGAGGCGATGAAAGCAGGAAAGGCAACACTAACCATCCAGTATAAAACTATTGTCAAAAAACTTGATATTACTGTAAAAAAATCAACTGCTTTTATAAAGAAAAAGAAGGGGACAATGCTCATGGGTTATCACTACTTCATGAGAGATTTTGTAACCGTTCATGGAAAAGAACCAAGTATTAAAAAAATTAAGTCCAGCAATAAAAAAATCATAAAAGTATCTGGTCAGAAATTAATTCCAAAAAAGCCAGGAAAAGCAACTATAAGTGCTGTTATCAACGGCAAAAAACAAAGCATCCGAATAACTGTAAAAAGCCCAGCCCCTACCTATGACCAGCTAAAATCTAAAAAAGCCGGGTTAATTTATGACAGCTACAGCGGTAAATGCTATGTAAAAATAAAATTTACAAACAAAAGCCAACGCACTATTACAAAAGTACAGCTTAAAACAACGCTGTTTTTTGATGATGCATGGGACGATATGAAACCAGTAAAGAAGAAAAACGTCAAAGTAAATATCAAACCAGGTAAATCTCAGACTGTTAAAATTTATTTTGGAAAATATCCTGTGTTAGCACCAAATCGATGGAAATATGAGATACTTCAATTTTGGTATAGATAAGAATTAAGATTGCCATAGGTAAAGATACAACTTCCCCTCTGGAAATAAAATTAAAATAAAAAAATCCTGATAGCCTGTATCCAGACTATCAGGATTTTTTCGGTACGGCTTATGCCTTTTACGTTCTTATGATATTGTACTTTATATCATTCTCCCGGATTACATGAAATTACCTTACCGGCATTCCATAAATCTACAGTCTTTTTCGCTGCTTCGAGACGCTCTTCTTCAGAATGGAAGTCAATCGTTACGGACTGGCATCCACATTCTAAACACATTACATAATAACCACAGCCGCCTTCTTCTTCTAATAACGCACCACCGTCACATAATGGACAGTCATGAATCTCTAACTTTTCTTCAATGTTCATAATTTGCCTCTTTCCATTTTATCTTTTTGTTTTCCAAGCACATTATAACATTATTTCTTATAGATAAAAAGAGAAAATGTTCTTCTTTATGCAAATTATTTAATTCTTCAACACATTTGCAGTCATGGCAACGATTGGAATATTGGCCTTCTTGTTGTTCTTTAGAGTACGAATTTCTCTGGTTGTCATATAACCATCCATTTTAGGCATCTGAATATCCATGAAAATCAGATCATACCTGTCAGCATCCACTTCATTCATCCGTTCAACAGCATCTGTCGCATCAAACCTATTTATTACTATTCAGTGACCTGCGTTTCGATACCCCCCTTCACCAAATTTTATGTTTCTTATTGTCTTTTTTAAAACCTTCATCTCCACTGGTTTTGAAATATGTGCATCCATACCGGCAGCCAAAGAATGTTGTATATCCTCTGAGAATGCATTGGCGGTCATGGCAACGATTGGAATCGTCTTTGCCAGTTTATGTGTACTTCTGCGGATTGCTTTCGTTGCCTCATAGCCGTTCATGACAGGCATCTGCACATCCATTAAGATCATGTCATAATCCCCTGGAGCAGACTGTTCAAATGTATTAAGAAGTCTTTCTCCATTTTCACAGATAGTACACTCTGCCCCCTCAATCTTTAATAGTTCTATCAAAATTTCTGCATTCAGCTCATTATCTTCTGCACACAGGAATCGCATTCCTTTTAGGATATTTTCATCCAACTCCTCTTTTTCTGCCTGTGGCTCCAGAGAAACTGATCGGTTTTCTACAACTTTCAGATTCATAATAACTTCAAAACAACTTCCCTGCCCCAGTTCACTTTCTACTTCAATTGTTCCGCCCTTCTGTGTGTACTTCACTGCATTAGAAAGCAAGTTACTGAAAATCTGCATCAGATGCACCCGATCCCCATTCACCCACTCGTGCAGGATGTTTTCTTTTGTAAACTGAAGGGTCTGATTTTTTTCTTCTGCCTGTATCTTAAACATATGATCAATTTCCTGTATAAAATCCAGAATAGAAAAATCCGTGTATTTAAAAACAGTTTTCCCGGCTTCAATTTTGCTCATATCCAAAACATCATTAATAATTCCTAACAAAAGCTGTGATGATGTATCTATTTTATCTGCATACTCTGTTACTTTCGCCTTATCACCTGCATCATGTCTGATCAGTGACGTAATACCAATGATTGCATTCATAGGTGTACGAATATCATGTGACATATTCGACAGAAAATCTGTTTTCGCCTTATTTGCATTTTCAGCTGTCTGCAGAGCTTCTGTTGCAATATTCTTTGCCTTTTTCAGTTTTTTATTTGCCGCTTCCATTTCCTTCATTGTCTGTAATTGAAGCTCACTATTTCTTTTTTCACATTCTGCTTTTTGGTCTGCAATATTAAGTTTTGAAATACTGTAAAACAATCCGGCAAAGAGCAAAATGATAAAACTTCCCATCAGTATTGTTGTAAAAAGCACTGTTTTCTGGTAATTTCTCATCACATTATCAACAACACTTTTTTTCACAATACAGATCAACATGGAGTTATTACTTTCTATAGGACAGTACCCCAGATAGAAAGGCTTATCTTTTCCAAGAAGCTCTAGTCCCTGTTCTTTTTTATCCATCTTTTTTTGGAGCAAAGCAGCCTCTTTTTCTGTTATAGCCTTATCTGCCTTTAAATGCTTCAACAATGAATAATTTCGAAAAAATTTATCTTCACTTTGGTTCGTATAGGTAATATTTTCTTCCTCATCTAACAGAAAGAGATACGCATTCTCATTATAACTCTTCAGTTTTAACATGGAATCTAATTTTGAATGATCATACACGGTTCCAACTGCTGTATAAACTTCCCCATTCATATGATATTCCTGACATGGAATTGCAACCAGATAACCTCCACTTTGTGTTTCTTCATAATTCCAGGCAACCAGCTTTGCAATATTATGGCCATTCCTTAAAGCCAGCAAAAGCTTACCTGGTATGTCAATCCGCATCTTCGTTCCATCTGCTGTCATTGCTTTTCCATTTTCCTGAAGAAATACTAGCCTGCTTCCAGCTTCTTTTTCCCATGCCTCAAAAAAGTTTTGATTTGCATCTGTTTCAGGCGATACTTCTTTCTCCTTAAGAATATAATCTTCAACTAGATGTAACTGGCTATAATATCCATTTACCTGAAGCTCATAGGTTTGCTGTATCTGTTCAACAACAGCTCCCATGCTGCTTTTTCCATTTTCATCAATATACCTGTTCATCCTGTTCAAAAGAAGCTTCATAAATAATATGCTTGAAAAAATGAGCAGGATTATAAGCATTGGTATTATAATTCTCTTTCTTTTTATTACCTTTTGTCTTATCTGCACTTTTATTTTTCAACCTCTATATAGTCTTCCGGTGCTGACGGCTGCTGCCCTTTTGACATAGCTGCAGCCCATGCACTTGATAACGTTGTATCCTTAAGTTGGGTAATCTCACATTCTGGATATAATTTTTTCAAAATGGACATAGTAATATCCGTAAGCAGAATGGAATACTTCTTCTCTTTATCTATTTTTTTCTCATTAACTGCTATGCTTTTTAATGAGAATCCATTTTCTTTATCTTTAACAATAATTTTCATACCAGATGCTATCGGTAATTCATATTTATTAGTTACATAAAAATCCGAATCAAAATCCGCAAGATAATTTCCCACAAGTTCATATACCTGTTTACCATTTATCTTTGCAAGGTATAATGGCGTATCCGAATTCTTTGCTGTCATTAGAGCAACACGATTACTGCTACATTCGCCTTCATAAATAGAAGAAGTGAAATAATAGTATGGTGCCAGAGCTAACTGTATATTATTCTCATTTCTAACCGTAGTTAGTATAGATGATGCCGCATCACGACCATTTTTATCATTCAGTGAAATAGAATACTCATGCTCAAAATTCACAGTCGTTTTTTCTCCTGTAGCTTTACTATTCATTACACTACACAAAGTATCATAAGCCTTTTCTTCATCCATTTCTCCTGACAGCAATCCATGAACAACTTTCAGGCTGGCTGCAAAAGACTTTTGAGCGGAATATCTGATATAAACAGAATTATCTTGAATTTCCTTTTCCAGTCCAGACACATCTTTCATCATTGTCGGAACATCAGTATTCAATGAGATCACACCACTTCCATCCGCAATACGCTTTTGCCCTTCTTCTGAAATCATACAGTCCAGTACATCTAGTGCTATATCTAATTTCTCAGGATTTTTTTCTAAATCTTTGTTAAATGCAATGTTTAAGGACGGAGTCATATTTATAAAAGCCTCATCTGAAGTCTGTGAGAAAAAAGGAATACGGATCAATTCTGCATCCATCTGTTTCTGGAATTCCTGTATAAGTGCCGGATATCCATGAAACATTGCTGCTTTTCCCTCAAGAAATGTTTCTGTTGCAGTAGTAATATCAACGCTGATGTCATCTTTCGTAAAATGTGAGTCTTTTAAAAACGTACTGGTTTGTGAAAGGATACGTTTCCACAATGCAGCATCAAACTTTATATTATCTGCCGAACTTTCTGCTGAGCTTCTCCATTTGATTCCATCAAGACTTGTGAACTCACCAATTGCTCCTGCCTGAATCACTTCTTGAGTAGACCAGTCTTCTGCAAGATCAAGTATATAAGGTTTTATACCATTATCATAAAATTGCTGGCAAGCCTGTGCATATTCCTTATAATTTTTCGGAATCTTGATTCCATACTGATCAAACAATGTCTTGTTGGCAATGAGCGTCTGCGGGATTCCGCAGATAGGTAGCCACTGAATCTCATCTTCTGAATTTTTATAATACTGCAATGCATAGGAATAATACTTAGAGACAACATCATATGAACAAAAATCCATAAGATACGGCTGTAGATCCTGTGCATCTGCCCCCGAAAATCGACGTACCGTTATGATATCCGGCAGTTCCCCATGTTCTTCAAAATAGCTGTATAAATCGGTATCATTGTTACCGGTAATAAACTCGATATCCTGATCTGGAAACTGCTTCTGGATATATGGAGCAATATTTTTCATTAAACGATTTTCCCATAGATACACGGTAAGATGATTATCTTTTTGGGATACTTCTTTTTTAGACTGTCCACAGCCGGATAAAACAGTAGTTGTTAAAAATACACCTAACAGTACTGCTATCAGACATTGTTTTGCCTTTTCCATACTCGTATTTTCCTCATTCTTTCCTGATAAAATCATTAATTCAATAATTCCATCTCAGATTTTCATCTGATTTGCCGATTATCCTATTACAGCTTTTCAAATTATGCAAAAATATTGATGCTATTATCTCTCTCTCTCTACTTTTCCAGGATTTTTCCACACACTTAGGAATCAATTACAGCCAGTTTTTCAGGACATCATTCAGCTTATTCATATCCAGAGGTTTTGCGATATGTCCATTCATACCTGTATTTTTGGCAAGCTGTACGTCTTCTGCAAAAGCATTGGCAGTCATGGCAACAATAGGCAGTTTTCCCTTTGCACCCGGAAGACTCCTGATTGCCGCTGTTGCCTCATAACCATTCATAACAGGCATTTGGATATCCATAAAAATAAGATCATACGAACCTTTCGGAGAAGCTTCCACTTTTTCAACTGCGATTTTTCCATTTTCTGCTGTTTCCACTTCTGCCCCTGTCATCTGCAAAATTTCAACACCAATTTCTCTGTTTAACTCATTATCCTCAACTAACAGAATCCTTTTTCCCGTGTAGTCTGATTCTGACAGCTCCTCCAGATAATTTCTTGCTGTTTTTTCTTTTCTTCCTGAAGTAAACTGCCGCAGTGTAGCCGTCAGCCGGGAACGGAACAGCGGTTTTGCAATAAAAGCATCTATGCCCGCCGCCTTTGCTTCTTCTTCAATCTCGCTGAATTCATAAGATGTCAGTACAATGATGGTGATTTCTTTCCCTATCCGTTTCCGGATCTGTCTGGCTGTTTCTATGCCATCCATATCCGGCATCTTCCAGTCTAAAATAACAGCAAAATAATCATCTTTCAACTCATGCCGTGCATAACAGCACTCAACGGCTTCCCTGCCAGAAAGAACCCATTCACCCATAATACCGATTTCCTTTAATGTTGCAACTGTACTTTTACAGCATGTCCTATCATCATCCACAACCAGAACCGGCAGATTCATCAGATCTCTGTCCTGTTCTTTTTCTTTTTCCTGAAGCTCCAGATAAATTGTTACTGTGATTTTAGTTCCCTTGTGCAAGGTACTGTCCACTTTAATAGTGCCATTCATCAGGTTCACAATATTTCTGCTGATTGCCATTCCAAGACCAGTTCCCTGGACTCTGGTTGTCCGGTGGTCATCCGCGCGGCTGAACGGATCAAACATGATTTTCTGGAATTCTGGTGACATACCGATCCCATTATCCTCAATCGTAAATTCATAGCATCCAAGTTCTGAAAATCCATTTGGCTTTTCCTCTATGGAAAAAATAATATTCCCACCATCCGGTGTATACTTGATCGCATTACTCATCAGATTCACAAATACCTGCTGAATCCTCAAGCTGTCACCACAGACATCCTCATGTTCAATGTGATTAATGTGTATATCAAAATTATGTTTATGTTCATCAAGCACCGGTTTTGTAAGTGTAATAAGATTATCTACCAGCTCTGACAGATTGAAATCTTCCTGTGCCAGTGTCATTTTTCCACTTTCAATACGTGCCATATCCAATACTTCATTGATCAGCCCCAGCAGATGACGGCTTGATTCTGTAATCTTGCTGAGACATTCAATAACTCTGTCCTGACTCTCAATATTTGCTCCTGCTATTGCCGTCAGACCCACAATGGCATTCATTGGTGTCCGGATATCATGGGACATATTGGAAAGGAATTCTGTTTTCGCACGATTTGCATTTTCTGCGGACCGGTAAGCCTCTTTCAGTGCCTGACGGGATTCAATCTCTGCTTTCTTCTCCTGTGTCACATCCATGGATGCCAGCAATACCTTTTCCAGCTTTCCATTCTTCCATTCCAAGGGAATATAAGAAGCGATTTTATAAGTCTTTTCATCCAGGCTGCAATACTCAAACTTATAAATATCATTTTCACTTTTCAGTTTTTTCCGAATATTATCCGGGGCTATCAGGATATCTATAGCTTCCAATGGTTCCAGTGTCTTATATTTTTCAAGAACCTGCATCTGAAAATCATGATAAAATCCCAGAGGTTTATATATCATCTGTCCATTCAGATTGTAGAATTCATATCTGTCATTTTCCAGATCACAGACAACAAAGCGGTCAACCAGACGCACAATACTCTGAATCAGCTGCTCCATGGAAGCATTATCCGCTGCCATCTGCAGATGCCGTGCGCTCTCTACCTTTGCCTCCGTAATATCCCGCAGAAAAATCATGGCATATTCTGAATCCTCTATCTCGCCACGTATGATCACATTACGGACCCATCGTTCTTCTCCCTTCAGAGTGATTCGGCACTCCAAAGACAATTCGGTTTCCAGACCCTTCAGTTTTTCCGCAATATAGCCACGATCATAAAAAGCGGATACTGCCTTCTTATCTGTTTCCACAACATAGGAATCCACAAAATGCCGGATCAGTTCATCCCATGTATGACTCTGTTCAAAAACAGTCATCAGGGACGGTTCAACCTTAAAGGTATCAAATGTGTTTGCCTCCAGGTTAACATAATATTCGCACAGATCTGTTTTCGTAAAGGCACGGTGGAAAGCAGCTGACTTTTGTGCCTGCATAATTTCTTTTTTTTCCGCATCAATATTAATAAAAATCCCGGCAATCCTGCTGGCAGAACCATCCAGCCGGCGTATTACTTCTGCTGATGCCCGAAACCACTGGTACTGATAATCCTTCATTCTCATACGGTATTCTACCTGGTATTTTACATGATTCGTCTTATCCGCAATTGCCGCCTGAAGCTGCATCATTACTCTTTCTTTATCCTGTGGATGCAGAAGATCTGACCAGGATTCCAGTTTATTCGGAAAGTCCAGAGTGTCATGATAGCCAAGCATTTTTCGGAATTCATGACTCCAGTTTGCATTCACAATCTCACTGTTTTCGTCACAGTCAAAATACCAGAAGCCGGAACAGATAGCCTCATTGATCAGTGCCAGATTTACATGATCCCAGTTGACCTGTACGGACATAATCCAGATCTGTCTGCCTGCTTCATCTGTCGCATCCTCTTTACAAAGCCGTACATTATTCACTGTACCGTCCGCTGTAAGGATCTGCGCTTCCCCGGCTCCGTGGATCTGCAAAAAACGGTCTCGATCCAATATACTTATATCCTTGCCGTAAAAAAAATTCTTCAATGAGCCTTTTGTCTGCTTCATAAAAGAATCGAACGTATGTCCTATACTATGTAGCAGCAGATTACTCACAGACAGAATAGACAGATTTTGGTCATAATATCCGGTCAACATACCTACCCCGCCATTATTTTCCAGTGTTTTCTGTATTGCCTGTGATAAATCCTGTGTTTGTCCAGGTACCGTCTTGTTTAAAGAATATATTTTATCCTCATAATTTTCCTTATATAACATTTTATAAAAACCCTCACTCTGTTTGATGCGTGTTTGAAAAAGGCTTTCTGCAAAATGTGGCGCGCAGATTGTAGGAATGCTTTTTCAACCACGCTCCAGAACATGCTCCGGCAAGTTCTCGTACATATTTTGGCATATAAAAAGGACACCTGACAAACATCCTGCCAGTGTCCCTGCTACATCTTTTTAAACTCACACATCCATATACATATAGTATAAAAGGTATCGGAATCGCTTCCGTTCTCACGTCTTTTCTATATATGGAAACAGCAGCAACCGGCTGACATGGTCAGACTTTCTGACTTTAGCCCCTTCTGGCTTTGCGTCCCTGCCTTTCAGCAAGTTTGCCTTTAAATAATTCCCATTTTTCATCAAAAATAAAATACCATGAAGTTTCCGGTGCGTCAATAATATTTTGATAGAAAATCTGTGTTTATGAACTATTCGCAAAGTCGAAGATGTCTCGCACAATCGTTACTCTGTCTTTGTCATATTCCCCGAAGTTCTGAATCATGCAGCAGCCACCACCAACAACTACATATAAACGCATCAGCTCCGGATTGTATTCCCGTTCTCTCAGCTTATGAAAGATTTCTCTTGTGTAATCACTGGCAGCCTTACGGATTACAGCCAAATACTTTTCTCCGATGTCTGCTGTCCCGGTACGGATCACCTGTTCAATCTATAGAATATCCAGACGGATGTGGAGTCTAAAAAAAACTTCACGCAACTGACCGCCCGATGACCACACCCTTGTTTCTGCTTCGCTGCGTACAGCTCGGAATCTCCAGCCGGGATCTGGATCTTCTTACGATTGGGATGGTGAACGACATGTACGCAGAAAGCAGCAATGATGAGTACAAAGGCTATGCGCAGATCGCTACGCAGAGGGATTTTGATGCATTTTAGCAAATTTATGTGCCTTATATAATGACAGTGTGTTGACATTAGACACGCATTTGAGTATACTATACTTGAATGGAGGTGTTCTGTATGGCAACAACTAATTTAAATATTCG
>OLQP01000605.1_pt1 | contig 27818 bp, 19 predicted proteins | sample 1643181 | NCBI WGS metagenome assembly OLQP01 (sample SAMEA3136710, study PRJEB25190) | human gut metagenome | biome: human gut; feature: human-associated habitat; material: faeces | place: Austria | collected 2013 | reverse complement strand
AGCAAGCGTTGAATGCGAGCGCATAAGCGAACATTCAACGCTTGCTCCGAGGCCACAGATAGGGATTATTTCCCTTCCTTCGTCTGTTTTCCCTGTTTTCGTCTGTTTATTCATCGAATGAATGAAATCAGAATACATAAATTCTTCTGATTTAGAAAATACTATCTTTCAGTAAGATGATGAATCAAAGTGAAAGAAAGGTGGTATTTTATGAAGCAAATGCAGGGAAAGCAGAGTATTTTATTTCAAAATCCAGTAAAGATACTAAGCCATGCCTGTGTGGGTGGTAAAAAAGAGGGTGAGGGACCGATAGGGAAACATCTGGATTTGATTGTAGAAGACCCGATGTTTGGTAAAGAAAACTGGGAAGAGAGTGAAAGTTGTTTTTTGAAAACTGCTGGAGAGATTGCGCTGCGAAAGGGAAAAAAGAAGAAGAAAGATGTGAGAATGGCTTTTTGTGGTGATTTGTTAGGGCAGCTTATTGCTTCTTCTTTTGGAATTGCAGAACTTGAAATTCCTTATTACGGTGTATATGGAGCCTGTTCTAGTATAGGGGCTGCTTTGTCTATAGGGGCGATGGCAGTGAATGGAGGGTTTGCGGATTTGGTGTTATCAGGGTGTTCGAGTCATTTTGCGAGTGCAGAAAAGGAGTTTCGTTTTCCTCTTGGCTATGGAAGTCAGCGTCCATACAGTGCGACGTGGACGGTAACTGGAGCGGGAGCCTTTTTATTAAATGAGGATAAAGGCGATGTGCAGATTCGGGGAATTACAACGGGGAAAATAAAGGATTATGGTGTGCAGGACCCGTTTAACATGGGAGCGTGTATGGCTCCGGCAGCCGCCGATACGATTTATCAAAGTCTTGTGGACTTTGAGAGAGAACCAAAAGATTTTGATAGAATTATTACTGGGGATTTAGGGGCAGTAGGACAGAAATTGCTTTTTGAACTTCTCGATGAGAATCATAAGGATATTAAGAAAAATCATATGGATTGCGGAATGCAGATATTTGATGAAGAAAGTCAGGATACCCATGCAGGAGGAAGTGGGTGTGCCTGTTCTGCATTAATGCTTTCAGCAGTGATATTGCCGAAACTTGCCAGTGGAGAATGGAAAAGAGTGTTGTTTGTACCGACAGGGGCATTATTATCGCAAGTGTCAGCAAATGAGGGAAGAACGATTCCGGCAATTGCACATGCAGTCTGGTTAGAATCTGGAAGGGAGTAGGGGAGAAGGATGATATATTTAAAAGCATTTGTTGTAGGTGGCCTTATTTGTACTTTAGTACAGATTTTTCTTGATAATACGAAGTTAATGCCCGGAAGAGTGATGGTGTTATTAGTAATAGCAGGAGTCATTCTTGGAGCTGCAGGATTATATGAACCTCTTATAAAATGGGCAGGCTGTGGTGCAAGTGTCCCGCTGTCTGGATTTGGATATAACCTGTCAAAAGGAGTGATAGAAGCAGTAAAGGAAGAAGGGGCAATCGGTTTATTTAAAGGCGGGTTAAAAGCTGCTGCTGCCGGAACAAGTTCTGCACTTATCTTTTCTTATATAGCCTCACTTATTTTCCAGCCAAAAATGAAAAGATAATGCTTTGCTTCATTTTAGCCGTTTTTTAAATTCTTGAATAGAGATTCCTTCTATTTTCTGAAATACTTTCTGAAGATAACTGCTCTCGTTAAAGCCAAGCATAAAGGCAACGTCAGAAGTGTTGTGTGTGGTAAAGATAAAGTTAATCTTGACCATTTGAATCTTGCGAAGACGGATATATTCCATTGTGCTGATGCCGAACTGGTCACGAAAAATACGACTTAAATATCCCTGGCTAATCATGCTGCCTTCTGTAATCTGTCCTAAAGAAATTTTTTCTTTGATATGTTGCTCGATAAAGAAGAAAACGCCCTCTAAAATACTATAACGCCGTATGCTTTTTTGTTGGTAGATATAATCCATTATTTTAAAAAGCCAAATTTTCATGATTTCGCCATTAACAAGCCAGGTATCAGGTAAAGGAAATAAATCCGTGATTTCGTTACGCTGATTCGCATACTCAAGAGAATCTAAAAGGCCCTGTCCAATCTCGATAAAAGTCTTTTTTAAAGATTCGATACTTGCATTCTGGCTGGAGAAAATCTCATTAATGATAGAAGAAAGGCCAGCATAGGTTTCTGAAAAACTCTGAGAATTAGCTAATTCCAAAGCCTGAGAAAGCTGAGGGCAGACACTTTTATAAGTAGAAGGAGAAAAATTCTCCAGATAGGTGCTTATATCAAGAAAAGATACTGGCTTGGAAAAGTATTTTTTGATATGTAATTCCATTGCTTCTTTGGCAAAATGAAAGTCGGAGTAGGCAGAGAGGATGCATATTTCTGTCTGAGGGGAGTCTTCTTTTATCTTTTTGCCAGCTTCAATGCCGGTCATGCCAGGCATAATGATATCCATAAAAATAAGATGTACAGGATAGAGGCGGCAGATGGCAATCGCTTCAGCGCCATTTGCTGCTTCCCCGATAATCTGAAAGTTTTTAAAGCGTGAAATCATGGCACGCAGTGCATTTCGCATTAATGTGTCATCGTCTACAATTAATACATTGTACATTACATAATCCTTTCCTCATGAGAGATTGGTAACTTGATTATATCATGGATTTTAGAATTGTTCTGGTAACTCTCTTTGATTTCATAATTATTGCCAAAAATGCTGTAGAGTCTCTGTCGGATATTGCTGATAAGAGAGCGAAACGTATCATTATCCGGAAAGTTTTTGAAAGAAGAAGCAGGATTACTTTCTTCATTATCCGGGTTATAATCCGATACTATATCGATCGTGGTATATCCATTTTCACAGGAAATAGAAATGGCAATATCAAGGTGTCCAGTATTTACTGTGATCAGTGAGGCTGCCCGGTCTAAAAATGGAAAAAGAATATGCGAAGGTATTCTAAGCATATCTATTTCTTTTTTCGCAGTAATAGAGTAGGTAAAGGCATCTTCATATTTGATTTTTAGCATGTTAAAATAGGATTCAATCTGCTTTAACTCATCGGAAAGTAAGATATTATCTCCTGTAGTGCACAAACTGTATTTCAAATACTGAGCCAGAGCGACAGCCATCTGGTTTGTTTTTGGTGCATTTTCTAAGACAGAAAGATTTGCAATGTCAGTGAGCAGGGACAAAATAAAATGAGGGGTCAATTTTGCCTGCATATAATTTAATTCTTTCGTCAGGGAAGAATTTTCATATTCTAGTTCATTAATTTTAGAAGTCAGCTTTTGTTCCTGTATTTTGTGGGAATCATATTGCTGCTGGCGAAGCATTTCATTTTCGGCAAGCTGGTTTACCATCAGGTAGATAAGTTCAGCAATATCTGAAAATTTTTGGTATTCATAAGTTGGTAATTGCGCAAAGTATTCATCAACCTGAGCCTGATCTTCCTCAAGATATTCTGGCTGAATAAGACCAGAGAAGCGTGGAATATCATCTGGGGCATCGTTACATCTGACCTGGCCGGAAAGAAAGCCGCCTAAGAACTTTCCATGAACGATGATTGGAATAGCAACTTCCATCAATCCACAAGGACAAAAATAGATGCAGTATTTACGGGTGATAGCAGAACGGACAATACCAAATGCATCAGAGAGATTGCACAATTTTCCATTATTTCCACGCTCTCTGGTAAATTTGCAAAAAGGGGTAAATCCGGTCATGCAAGTAAGTGGTTCCCCGCGAAAATCGGCAGTAACAAAACCGAGTCCGGTAACTTTTGAAATGATAGACTGCAGATTTTCTAAAGTTTCTTTACCAAATAATTCAAGGATACCGACATCTGTATCGAAATTTCCTCTATTTTGTTCGTCATTATTAGAAAATAAATCTTTTTCAGTGTACAATGTGCTCTCCCTTCTATAGTAATTTCATAAAATACTGTAAAAAGATGATATGGCGTAGCGCAGTAATTTACGTTATAGAGTGCTTAGTTTTTGTAGTATTTTATAGAATTGCTGTAAAACCCTCAAAGGGGTTGCCACAGTAAGAGGGTAGGATAAGGTCCTCCTGTGGCAGCCCCGGAAATTTTATGATGCAAAAGGATTATAAATATTAAAAATCAATAAGTTTCTAAAATAATTTTTGAAATAAATTTCTATTCTCGTTTATTTACTCAGTTAGTGCCAATTAAAATTTAGAAATGCTGCTCTGTTCTGCTGATGATGTCATCCTGAACTTCTTTTGCAAGTTCAGTAAACATTGCACTGTATCCAGCAACACGAACAACTAAATCTTTATAATTTTCTGGATGTGCCTGTGCGTCAAGAAGTGTTTCTTTATCAACAACGTTAAACTGCACATGCATACCTTTCTTCTCAAAGTAGCTTCGGATAACAGCGGCAAAGTTCATAAGACCCTGATCTCCGGCGACTGCGGAAGGAAGGAATTTCTGGTTGTAAAGAGTACCGTTAGAAGCAACTTCATGGTCAAGTTTGGCAACAGAAGCGGCTGCGGCTGTAGGGCCTTTTACGTCCTTACCAGCTCTTGGGGAACATCCATCAGCAAGAGGTTTCTTAGCAAGACGTCCATCAGGAAGTGCTCCAACATCTTTACCGAATAATACGTTAGCAGATACAGGATAAATACCAGCCTGGAACTGTCCACCACGAGGGTTTCTGTATTTTTCAACTTCGTAGCAATACATCTGTGCACAACGTCTTGCAATCATATCAACTTCGTCAATATCATTACCGAAGCAGTCTGTAGCATCCATCATAGCACGAATACGCTCATATTTTTCATTGTTGCTTCCACAAGCAGGAGCGGCAGTAGCAGCGCTCTTATTGATATTAATGCCTTCCTTACCAAGAATCTTGCAGATCTGGTCATATAAATCTTTTTCGATTTCTGTTTCTGCAGATGCAGCACAAGGAGCAACTTCACCATCAACAGGGTAACCGAAGTTTGCATCCATAGCTTCTTTTAACTCAGCAAAAGTGATATCTTTGTCATCAAAGACATGTTTCTTGATTGCGTATACAGAGTCACCACTGTCGGCAACACCGAATGCCTGAGGACCAGTAAAGTTGTATTTAGCACCACCAGCACAGATTCCCTTTGCATCGGAGATACAGTCAGCAACAAAGCTTGACAGGAATGGAAGTTCTCCACGTTCCATATGAGCGTAATCTACACAGTTATCTGCTTCTGCTACATAGTATACAAAGTATTCAATCTGTTTCTGGAATGCCTGCATAAAGTCTTCTAAAGTCTTAAATGTATCAACTTCTCCAGTCTTAGGTCCGATCTGAAGGTCGCCGATTCTACCATTGTTGATAGTGATTTCAAGAATCTTAGCAACGTTTACGAAAGCAGCATCATGCCAGCCCTGTTCTTTTCCTGGTACAGATGGTTCTACACAGCCGATAAGACCGTAACCACGGGCATCATGAAGAGAAATTCCACGGTTTGTAAGAGCTGGGATAATAACTTCATCGTTGTACATAGCAGGAAGACCATAACCAAGTCTTGCAAGCTCACATGCACGATAAAGGAATTCATCAGGTGTTCCCTGCCATACACGGATGGAGAAGGAAGGTGCGCTAAGACGAAGGTGAGCAACGGTTTCCATCATCATATAAGATAATTCATTTGTTGCGTCCATACCATCTTCTGTCTGTCCGCCGGCACCGATGTTCTGGAATACCTGGAATCCTGCGAATGCCTGAGCAGAAATCTGATCACGAACTTTGTTAAGGTCATTTAATTTTACAAATACACAGTCTAATAATTCCTGAGCGAAATCTTTTGTGATAGCACCGCTTGCTAAATCTTTTTCAAGATATGGGTACATATACTGGTCGAAACGTCCTGGAGATTCAGAATGTCCGCTGGACTCTACCTGAAGAATCATCTGTGTGATGATGAAAGACTGACAAGCTTCATAGAAGTTTGTAGCACCATTTGCAGGAACCTTTTCACAGTTTGCGGCAATCTGAAGTAATTCAGCCTTTCTTGTTGGGTTTGTCTCAACAGCAGCCATCTCTTTTGCTTTGTCAGAGTAACGTTTTGCAAAGTTGATAGCAGCAGACAATACGGTGATAATAGCCTTGCAGAACTGTGTTTTCTGAATGAAGTCAGGGTCGTTGCAGTCGAAGCTTTCGAGTGCTTCTACAGCATCCTGAATAATTGCCTTGTAACCACGACGGATAGCTTTATCATAATCAATGATAATATGTCCAACACCACCAAAGAAGTAGTTACCTACAGTAAATACACCGTTAGCGATACATTCTTTTGTTTTTTCGGACATATAGCTAGAAGCAAGGTCACTGATTGTCTTATCTTCCCAGTAAGGAAGAACTTTTCTTAAAGTAGCCTTATCTTCTTCAGAAATCTTAAATGGGTCAGCCATTCTGGTTTCGATGGTATCGAACTCGTCCATAACCCATTTGTAAGAGTTTTCAGGGAAAAGCTGACAGGAACGAACAGCTTTTGTAAGGGTACCAACTACAAGCTCATCGTCTCGGATTGTAACAGTAAGATTGTTTAAAATGTTCTCGAGAGCTTTAGCACGACGCATAATCATTGGAAGTCCTTCTGTTGCCTGATAGGACTCGGTAATAAGTACGGCACGTTCAGCCTCGATACATGGAACTGCATCAACAATCATACTTCTAAGACGCTCAACTCGATCAGTTGGTTTTGAAAAACCTTTTGCTAACATAAAATTCATCCTCCTTTAAACTTTGTTCTCATGGTTTTCCGGTATCTATGTATCCGTCGCACGAAATACATAATATAATTATATTTTTAACAGAAGGAAAATACCAATAAGGAACAAACCAAAAAAAGGATTTTCAAAACTAATTTAAGTTTAACTTTTTGCAGGAAAAACAGAGTAGTAATAAAAAGTATATTTTATTGGAAAATATGAAAGTGAAAGAGAAAAGAAAATGAAAATATCCCATGTTAGAGGAAAAAATATATCTAACATAGGATATTCTTGTAGGTTTAACTTTGGTAAGTTCCTTTTAGTTTAGCAGTTTTTTGATTTGCTTTTCAATGTTATTGATAGAAGTGTCTGTAGTATCATTCCCTGACTGCTGTTGTTTCTGTTGTTTTTTTAATTTCTCTTCCTGTTTTTTCTTTTTCTTCTCTAATTTTTTCTGATGCCATTCTTCCGTGTGAATATTGCACTTATTGTTGATATCAATATTCAGGAAGTAAGGTTCATCATCCGTCTTATGAGAAGAGTGTTTTGGACGAACACGGAAAATCTTTGTGTAGCGGAACTTATCCGGGCAGAACTTCTGTGCAACTAAATGAGATTTTGAACAGAAAGTAACTGCGATATGCGCGTCACAACTATCTTTCGGAACGGTTCCCGATGCAAAATATTCTGTGCGGACCATTGACTTTTCAGGATCTTTTGAACAAACATTAGGAAGAGCTTTCTTGCCGGATTTGATACAAATCTCCGCTTTTTTAATATTTTTATTGGAAGGAAAACTTTTCACTTTTTGTTTCTTTTCGCTGATAATGCGATCCATAATCTTTTTCCAGATTACTTTATGGTAATCTTCATCATTATCAAAAGAAGTGTTATAGTCATAACCTGTCCAGACAGATGCCGTGTAGTATGGCGTATATCCGCAGAACCAGTAGTCATAGTTGTTAGAAGTAGTACCTGTTTTGGCGGCAACGGCCATATCTGAATCAAGCTGCGCAGCCCGGCCGGTTCCTTTTTTAACAACATCCTCCATCGCATTTGTAAGAAGCCAGGCGGTTGATTTCTTTATTACTTTGCGAGATTTCTTTTTGTTACTTAACAGAACATTGCCATTACTGTCTTTTACAGTCGTATAAAGAACAGGGGTGTTATAAGTTCCCTGATTGGCAATGGCCGCATAGGCGGCGGTCAATTCCACATTGGTTACACCATCTGTAATTCCACCAAGAGCCAGAGACTGGTTTACATCACTTTCATAAGTACCATTTGTACTTACCCGATTATTTACTAAAGTTGTAAAACCAAGTTTTTGCAGAAAGTCAAAACCGACCTGAGGAGTCAGGTCTGTGAGGGCTTTTACTGCAACAATATTGTTAGAATCTATGATGGCATCACGGACAGTTGTAAGTCCCTTATAACTTGTTGAAACATAGTTTGTAACTTTTTGTCCATTCTCATACTGATATGGGGCGTCATCAAATACCGTTGCCAGTGTCATACTTCCTGTATCAATAGCGGGAGCATAAGTAGATAAAATCTTAAATGTTGAACCCGGCTGCCGCTTTACAGATGTTGCGCGGTTTAAGGCGAGATCGTCCTGCTTTTGTCCGCGTCCGCCTACTAGAACTTTAACCTGGCCTGTTTTTTGATCAATGAGAGAGTAAGATAGCTGGGGTTCCATAGAATAATGTATGGATTCGGCCTTCTTTTTGTCTCCCTTTTTCATTACAGACTTTCGAAATGCTTTTACAGCGGCTTTCATTTCCTTTTTTGAATTATAAATCGTTTTATAAGTTGGATCTTTTTTCTTTTTGCGGAAATAGGAAGCAACATTTATTTCTGTATAAGTACTGGATGAAGAGTCAGCATGCGTTACCTGAAGTTTATATTCTAAGGAAAACTTGGTAGCTACCGGATAATTATCTGGATTATTAATAACAGAATCTGCAATCTTTTGTAGCTTTGTGTTTTGTGTAGAATAAATTTTCAGACCACCGCGATAAACAAGCTGGTAAGCCTGCGATTGCGTATATCCCTTTTGTTCCTGAAGATCAGCGACAATCTGGGTGATAAGCGCATCTGTAAAATAGGAATATACAGAATTTTTGTTTCCCTTGGCGGTATGGCTCTTAATCTTTGCGTAAACGTTATCCTCAGAAGCCTGCTGGTATTCTTTCGCAGAAATATAATTTAATTGATACATCTTTTTTAGAATTAGTTTACGACGTGCATCATTCGCCTCAGGATAATCTACCGGATTTAAGTAAGTCGGATTTTTTGTGATTCCAGCTAAAACGGCACATTCCGATAAGGTGAGGTTCTTTGCTGACTTGCCAAAATAATATTTGGAAGCGGTTTCCACCCCAAGATTACCTTTACCTAAATTAATGGTATTTAGGTAGTCGGTAAGAATCTCTTCTTTTGGCTTTGTTTTTTCTGCATTAATTGCAAGATACTGTTCCTGAATCTTTCGTTTAATCTTTGCAATGATATTACTTTCACCGCCAGCTTCAAATACATTATTCTTAATAAGCTGCTGTGTCAGTGTGCTGGCTCCCTGTGAGGTGGAACCATTGCGCAGATCTGTCCACAAAGCACGCAAAATCCCCTTAAAATCAACACCGTCATGTTCATAAAAACGTTCATCTTCAATAGCAATAAAAGCATTTTTCAGATTATCCGGAAGCTCCTCAGACTTTACCTTAATCCGATTAGAGGAATAATCATGAAGAGGCTGCACTGCTTTATTATTATCGTCATAGATAATCGTAGAAGAATATTTTGGTGAAAGAGAGACATTTTTAGGTGCACTGGCGATAATACCTTTAAAGGAGCCGTAAGCTAATCCGGCTCCACTGACACATATCGCACAAATAAGAAATAAAATAACACGAAAAGCAACTGCCGAAGCGGTTGTTCGTCTTCTTTTCTTTGGGGATGAAAGTTCTTCTCGTTTCTTTTTTATAGATGGTTCATTATAATTCATAAGTATATCCTGTCATATGGATGAAAAAGTTATCTTACCGGAACGATTTCAATCCAATATCCGTCTGGATCATTGATAAAATAGATTCCCATAGAAGGATTTTCGTAGCAAATGCATCCCATCTCTTCATGTTTCTTATGAAAAGCATCATACTCATCTGTCTTGAATGCAAGATGGAATTCTTCATCTCCAAGGTTATAAGGCTCTTTTCTGTCGCGCATCCAGGTCAATTCAAGAGTAAAGCCGGTACGTCCGTCTCCAAGATATACAATCTTGAAGCTTCCGTCACTGGAATCCTTTTCGCGGACAACAGAAAGACCAATTGCTTCTTTATAAAAAGCGATACTCTTTTCTAAATTAAGAACATTAAAGTTAAAATGGTTAAATTCAATCATGGTAAACCTCCTTTGTACATGTCAACTATAAATTTGCCTGTAACTATTGGAAAATGATTCACAAAAAGACCTTCCGAATATATATACTGTTTGTGAATGGAGTCACTATAGTTACGATTGCTATGATTTGTATTATAACATAGAAGCACGGGCAGGGCAAATTTGCAAATTTACAAACTTCTGCTTTACAAAAACGAGAAAAATTATATAATAAAAATGGAGTTTTGCGTAATTACCAGAAAGTGTTTGAAAAATGCTTACAGCAAGATGTATGTTACATTTGCAGGAGAGTGTCAGAATGATTTTTCAAGAATGCTTCAAGATGCAATATTTCATAAGAGAGAAAGGAGAGGAAAGATGAAGAAAAAGAGAATGCTACTACTAGCTGCAATGTTTGTTTTTACATTTGCCTTTATCCGTTTTAATACAGTGGATGTACAGGCTGCCAGCAAGTATACGATTTATGTGAACCGCAGAACAAATCTTGTTAACGTAACCAATTCAAAAACCGGCAAGCTTGTAAAAGCAATGTATTGTTCTACTGGAAAAAATTATAGAACAATAAGAGGTACATATAATACAACAGCAAAGTATAAATGGAGACCATTGATTCACGGGGTTTACGGACAGTATAGTACAAGAATCCACGGAGCATACCTGTTCCATTCTGTACCTTATTATAGTATCAATAAAAGTCAGGTATCCACAAAGGAATATAATAAGTTAGGACAGCAGGCTTCTGCAGGCTGTATCCGTCTGGCTGTGACAGATGCCAAGTGGATTTATGATCATTGCCGTCTTGGAACAAAGGTAGTAATTGGAGAAGGACGTACATTAAAGAAGCCGACTCGCCCAAAAGTAAGGGTATCTACTAAAAAGAGAGCTGGATGGGATCCTACAGATCCAGATTCCCGTAATCCGTACCGTCCAAAACTTACTTTAAAGAAAAAGGCAACAAAGACGATTGTTTATGGAAGTACATTTAATATAAAAAATATGGTAAATGTCAGTTCTTCCTATGCTTCATCCGATGCATTGTTAAAGTCGATGAAGGTAAAGGGAAAGGTAAACACAAAGAAGGCAGGTACTTATAAAGTACAGTGTACCATTACTGATCCATATACAGCAGTAAGCGTAACAAAAACATTTACCTTTAAAGTTGGAAAGAAGCCAAAGCAGACGACAACAGAAAAGAAAGCTCCAACAGAGTTAACTACAGAAGAAAAAACAGCAGAATAATTTATGCTAACTATCATCCACCCGTCAGTTAAGAACTGAAGGAATTGGATATAATTATATTATATTTTATGATACAGGAGGAAAAACCTATGGCAGAACCTTATAACCATAGAGCCATTGAGCAGAAATGGCGTGACAAATGGGAAGCAACCCCAATCAACGTAAACGATGGAAAGAAACCAAAATATTATTGTCTTGATATGTTCCCGTATCCATCAGGAAGCGGACTTCATGTAGGACACTGGAGAGGGTATGTAATCAGTGATGTATGGAGCCGTTACAAGATGCTTCAGGGATATTACCTGATTCATCCAATGGGATGGGATGCATTTGGCCTTCCAGCAGAGAACTATGCGATTAAGATGGGAACACACCCTAAAATTACTACAGCTTCTAATATTAAGAATATTAAGAGACAGATTAATGAAATCGCAGCTATCTATGACTGGGATATGGAAGTAAATACAACAGATCCAAACTTCTACAAGTGGACACAGTGGATTTTCGTAAAAATGTTTAAAGCAGGTCTTGCTTACGAAAAAGAAATGCCAATCAACTGGTGCCCTTCCTGTAAGACAGGTCTTGCTAATGAGGAAGTAGTAGACGGATGCTGCGAGCGTTGTGGTTCTCCTGTAACAAAGAAGAACTTAAAACAGTGGATGCTTCGTATCACAAAATATGCAGACCGTCTGTTAAATGACCTTGATAAGCTTGACTGGCCTGAAAAGGTTAAAAAGATGCAGACAGACTGGATCGGTAAGAGTTACGGTGCAGAAGTTGACTTCCCTGTAGAAGGAAAAGACGAGAAAATCACTGTATATACAACAAGACCAGATACACTCCACGGAGCAACATTTATGGTATTAGCTCCGGAACACGCAATGGCAAAAGAACTTGCTACAGATGAAACAAGAGAAGCTGTAGAAAAGTATATCTTCAATGCTTCTATGAAGTCTAACGTAGATCGTCTTCAGGACAAAGAAAAAACTGGTGTATTCACAGGTTCTTATGCAATCAACCCATTAAATGGAGCAAAAGTTCCAATCTGGTTATCTGACTATGTACTTGCTGACTACGGTACAGGTGCGATTATGTGTGTACCTGCGCATGATGACCGTGACTTTGAGTTCGCTACAAAGTTCAACATCCCAATCATTCAGGTAATTGCTAAAGATGGAAAAGAAATCGAGAACATGACAGAAGCGTACACAGAAGCTGCCGGAACAATGATTAACTCTGGTGAGTGGAATGGTATGGAATCTTCTGTACTGAAAAAAGAAGCGCCTCTCATGATCGAAAAGATGGGCATCGGAAGAAAAACTGTAAACTACAAGCTTCGTGACTGGGTATTCAGCCGTCAGCGTTACTGGGGTGAGCCGATTCCTATCGTACACTGTCCAAAATGTGGTGCAGTACCAGTTCCAGAAGAAGAGCTTCCATTACTGTTACCAGAGGTAGAAAAATACCAGCCAACAGGAACAGGAGAATCTCCACTTGCTGACATTACAGAATGGGTGAACACAACATGTCCATGCTGTGGCGCTCCAGCAAAGAGAGAGACAAACACAATGCCTCAGTGGGCAGGTTCTTCCTGGTACTTCTTACGTTACGTTGATAACAAGAACGATAAAGAATTAGTAAACAGAGAAAAAGCAGATAAGTACCTTCCAGTAGATATGTACATTGGTGGTGTGGAACATGCCGTATTACATCTGTTATACTCCAGATTCTATACAAAGTTCCTCAACGATATCGGGGTAATCGACTTTGATGAGCCATTCAAGAAGCTCTTTAACCAGGGTATGATTACTGGTAAGAACGGTATCAAGATGAGTAAATCCAAAGGAAATGTCGTATCTCCAGATGATCTTGTAAGGGACTACGGATGTGACTCCTTAAGAATTTACGAACTCTTTGTAGGACCACCAGAACTTGATTCTGAATGGGATGATAAGGGAATCGAAGGTGTAAACCGTTTCCTCAAACGTTTCTGGAAGCTTGCTCTTGACAATAAGGATAACGATGTAAAGGCAACACCAGAATTAATCAAAGTACGTCATAAACTTGTTCATGACATCACAAACCGTCTGAACAGCTTCAGCTTAAATACAGTAATCAGTGGATTCATGGAATACAACAATAAACTGATGGAACTGTCTAAAAAAGGCGGCGTAGATAAAGAAACATTAGAAACATATATCATCTTATTAGCTCCATTTGCTCCACATGTTTCCGAAGAACTCTGGGAACAGTTTGGACATACCGATTCTGTATTCCACGCAACATGGCCAGAATACGATGAGGAAGCTATGAAAGACGATGAAATCGAAATTCCAGTACAGATTAACGGAAAGACCAAATGCACAATCGCCATCAATCCAGATGGAGATAAGGACGAGATTCTTGCAAAGGCGAAAGAGGCACTTGGGGATAAAGTCAATGGAACAATCCGTAAAGAAATCTATGTACCGGGAAGAATCGTAAACTTGGTTGTTAAATAGTAATTTGCCGTTAGGCAAGACGGACGCTCCCACCGGGAGACGATATCCTATATTTGTGACTCTATCACTGCGGGTTGAATGTTCGCTTAAGCGCTCGCATTCAATCCTCGCTCTAAGGCCACAAATATAGGATATCGTCTCCCGGTGGGAGCTGTTTTTTGTTGGACGGAAATTACTATTTAATGTTGAGATGCTTTGGGGAATAGCCAGAAGGATTATTAAGAAGAACCCCTAGAAAATTTATTGATTTTGTTCCGTTGTGCTAAACGCTCCATTTTGCCTGCGGCAAATTCTTATTTAAAGAATTCCCCCTTGATTTTGGTTGGAAATAGTAGTAAAGTTTTACTTGAATAACGATTATACTATTTGAAAGAAGGGTTTAAGTTGAGTAAAATCGAAGAAGTCCGTACCGCAATGTACGCAGCAATGAAAGCAAAAGATAAAGAAAGAAAAGATGCATTATCCATGCTTCTTGGTGCTTTAAAGGCGAAGGCAATCGATAAGAGAGAAGATTTAACAGAGGCAGAGGAGAACAGTATCATTGCAAAAGAAATCAAACAGTGCAAAGATACGATTGAGATGTCACCTGCTGACCGTACAGATATTATCGATCAGTGCAAACTGAGAATCGCTGTTTATGAAGAATTTGCGCCAAAGCAGATGAGTGAAGATGAAATCAAAGCAACAATTCAGTCCGTACTTGACGAACTTGGAATTACAGAACCAACAGGTAAGGACAGAGGTAAAATCATGAAGGACCTTATGCCAAAGGTAAAAGGTAAGGCTGATGGTAAGCTCGTAAACCAGATGGTTGCCTCGATGTTGAAGTAATTGCCGCAGGCAAAAGAGACGCCCCCGAAGAGAATCTAACCTCTATATTTGTGGCCTCGGAGCAAGGTTTGGATGCGAGCGTTTAAAGCGAGCATTCAAACCGCCGCGACTAAAGTCACAAATATAGGAGTTAGACTCTCTTCGGGGGCGTCTCTTTGCCTGCAGCAAAGTCCTATTTAGCTTTTGCCAGTAATTCTTCCCATTTTCTATCAACCTCTGCCTGGATTCTTGCGATTAATTCTTCTTTTCCGGGTTTGAATAAATGTTTGAATCTTCTCTGTGGGCGTAAGAAGTCTTCGATTGGCAGTTTTTTCTTAGGAACATAGTTTACGATCCATTCGCCGTCAATGACCTCAAATAATGGCCAGAAGCAGGTATCTACTGCAAGCTGACAGATTTCTAAAATGTCTGGTGTGTTGTAACGCCATCCTCTTGGGCATGGAGCCATGACATTTAAGAAAGCAGCCCCTTCTGTGTAGATTGCTTTTTCTGCTTTTGTGTGCAGGTCTTTGAAGTTCTGCACAAAGGTAGTCTGTGCAACATAAGGAATATTATGTGCAGCGATTACCTGTGTTAAGTCTTTTCGATTCTGTGCTTTTCCGTCAGATTCGGAACCGACAGGAGTAGTTGTTGTGTCAGCATACATTGGAGTTGCGGAGGAACGCTGGATACCGGTGTTCATGTAAGCGCCATTATCGTAACAGACGTAAACCATATCATGATTTCGTTCCATTGCACCGGATAAAGACTGGAATCCGATATCGTATGTACCGCCATCACCACCGAAAGTGATGAATTTATGAGTGCTTTTTTACTTTTCCTTTTTTCTTTAAAGCACGATAGGCAGCTTCTACTCCACTGCAGGTTGCTCCGGCATTTTCGAAAGCATTATGAATAAAAGAATCTTTCCATGCAGTGTATGGATACATGAAGGAGGATACTTCAAGGCACCCGGTTGCACAGGTGATAACCGCTTCGTCTTCTTCGTGAAGTCCACGCAGTACATTTCTTACAGCGATAGTTGCACCACATCCGGCACACATTCTATGGCCCGGGGATAAACGTTCTTCTGTGCGAAACACTTCTGCAGTACAGCTTCCGACGATGGTGCATCCCGGAGTAAGATTCTGCCATTTTACATCAAGTTCGAGTTTGTTGATATCTGATATCATTATTGTACCTCCTGTAAAGCAAGGGAGAGAGCCTTCATATTACCCTCGATCACCTCTGGTTTTGAAGCAAATTTATGTGCGTACGACTTCTGCATCTCTGCAAGGAAAGCTTCGTCATCCATAACACCGGATACTTTTACGATAGCAGCAAGCATCGGTGAATTTGGAAAATACTTTCCAAGTGCTTCTAAGGAAATCTTTCTGGCATCAATTGTTCTGCTTATTGCTCAGACGATTGTATGCAGTAATCGGCGCACCCATTCGCTCTGGACCATATTCAGGGAATCCTTGCACATACATTCCAGTACTGAAAGCTACATCAGCAAGCAGAAGTGCCGCGACCATGCCAGCGGATTTCAATTAAATCTTTCATGTTATCCTCCAATTTGTATTCTGTGTACTCTCAAAATGTTAAGTAATCGCAATTATATATCCGTTTTAGATTGTGTTTGAAAAATAAAAAAGCATTTTCAAATACGTTCAGATAGTAGAAATTCTGAGAGTACATTTCTTCCTAAGTAAAAGGAAATGTGTTTCTATAAAAAACTCATGTCCGTACTACACGGAAAAAAGACGTAAAAAATATAAACAATGGTAATCGTATAAAAAATCATTGTTTAAAATAGCCTTATATATGAATTTTGTTAAACCTATGTACTACCATAAATCCGACAAAAAGAAAATGAAATAAAAGTTGAGAAAAATGTCGATTTATGATAGAAACGAATCGATTATAACAGACAAACTTTCATTTGTGAAGTCTAAAAGAGAAAAAAATTCAAAAATTAAGTTACCAGCCTTCCGGCAAGAAGATGCATGCCTTTAAGGATACCACTGAAAAGTTCCACAGAAGGGAAGGATGTTACTCTTTGATAACACTACTTCCCCTGCGGTTATTTTTAAAATAAACATTTAAAGTATTCTGTTGATTCCCTGTTGCAAGAAATATGTCAGACAGGCGTTTACAGCCATGTGCAGAAAGCTGTTTTCTGAGCCATTCCTCATCTTTTCCGGAATGTAAGAGATTCTCATAAAGAATTTTCCCATCCATGATATAGGTTGGAAGCAGCCATTCTTTGTGCGGCGATAAATTCAAATCCGACGGTGAGACAGGACGATGCTCCGATTTTGCAAGAAAACTGATGCGACCATTCTCTTCAAGAATCGCCGTCTGTAATTCCTTCAAATCAAAAAATCCATTTAAACGGCATTGCACAAGAAATTCGGACAGATCAATATGTCCTTTCTTAAAATTTCCTTCATATAAATGCCCATCATTAAACAAAATATAAGGCGAACCAGAAATAAAATGCCGTATCTTCATATTTTTTCCCGTAATAAAAGCAAGAAAAGCCGTTAGTAGCCCATAAACAATCATAGCTGTAAGCGGTTCTAAAAAACTCGAATCAGGAGCTGTAGCCATTTCAGCAGCAATCGAACCAATTGTGATACCACTAATATAGTCAAACATGCTCATCTCTGACATTTGTCGATAACCGATTAATTTTGTCAGAAGAAAAAGGACAACTAGAGAAAAAACAGACAGAAAAATAACATATAAAATATCCATAAAACCTCCTTGGAGAATTTGTGCTTTAGGGACGGCTAAAGAGACGAACCTTCCAGCATACTATATGGCATTTACTCTGTAGTCGCTGCGCGCAAAATGCCTTTAGGGCATCTTGCACTTTCTCCAAAGCCGTAAATGCCATATAGTATGCTAAAAGGTTCTGACTTTGTCATGTTGCAAAGCAGAAATTCTAGTTGTGTGAAATGCAACAGCGAATTTGAGTACTACTTAAGTTCTAATTAAGATGTGAAATTGAGGTAAAAAATATACATTTTACGGTAGAAAATTTTCGTGGTAAAATGTTTATCAAATGAAAGAAAATATGTCTTTTTAAAAATAGTCTATTTATTTTATTACTGTAGGAAAATGTGGATAATACGAAATTTAAGATGCCATTATCTTCAGAATACAATTACAAATAGCGAAAAAATTTTTGATACCAATAGTATAAATCACTTTACTAATATTGCAAAAGTGTTGAGAGGAGGAGTTTCAGAGCTAATAGGTAATTACGAATATTTGCGCATATTGCCACAGCCTAGTGAAGTCAAAACCTTTGGGATGGTAATGATTCGCAATTGCTTTACTAATGTTATAAAAGTATTTAAGGGAGGAGTTTCATACCAAACAGGCAAATACGAATATTTGCACATATTGCCACAGCCTGGTGAAGTTAAAAACTTTGGGATGGCAACGATTCGTAATTGCCTGTTTGGTATGAAACTCCGGTCTAAATATTTTAGAAAGGAGTATATTTTGAGCAAAAATTACAGAGCAGAACTCGTTGGTCTTTTTGGTAACCCAGTAGATGAAAATCCTACCGGCCCCATGATGGAGGCAGGTTTTGCAGCACAAGGATTAAATTACAGATACATTACCATGAAGGTAGAAAAGGAAAACTTAAAAGATGCAATTGCAGGAATACGTGCCATTGGCATGAGGGGACTGAATCTTACGATTCCACACAAGATTGCAGTTATTCCATTTCTGGATGAACTTTCTCCAGCGGCAAAGATTATTGGAGCAGTAAACTCCATTCGTGTACAGGATGGACAACTCATTGGGGAAAATACTGATGGAAAAGGCTTTGTCACATCATTAATGGAGACAGGGGTAGAACTAAATGGACGGATAATAACTGTACTTGGAAGCGGCGGCGCAGCAAGAGCAGTAGCTGTAGAATGTGCGATTTCAGGAGCGGAAACAGTTAATATTGTTGCTCGCAATGAAGAAAGCGGTAAAGAACTTGCCGATTTAATTTCTGAAAAAACAGAAGCGCAGGGAGTTTATTTTACATGGAAAGGAAGCGTACCTATTCCAGAAGGCACAGAAGTTCTCGTGAACTGTACTAATGTGGGGCTTTATCCTGATGAAAATAAACCAGATATAACATATGAAGATATCAGGAAGAACATGACGGTATGCGATGTTGTATTTAATCCACCAGAAACAAAGTTCTTAAAAGAGGCGAAAGCTCGCGGAGCAGCTACCGTCAACGGACTTGGTATGTTAGTAAACCAGGCAGCATTAAATTATTGTCTCTGGACAGAAAATATGGCACCGAAAGATATGATGAAAGAAGCACTTTTACGAGAGTTTAATCTGGAAAATCAAACTGTACAGGAAGAGAAAACTATACAGAAAAATATAGCGATACAGGAAAAGGTAACAAAAGATACAGTAAAAAATATGAAAACAGATATAACAGATACAGTCAATATAATGGAAAATACTAGGAGAACCCCAGGGCGTTTTCAGGCAACACAAGGAGAAGAGAATATCATGGATGAACAAGACAGAAAACTAATAGAAAAAATGATGGAATATTACGCCGGAGACCCCAAAAGAGTACAGCATTTTCTCAAAGTCTACGAATTTGCAAAATTAATTGGTGAGTCAGAATCCCTTGATACGGAAACAATGCATATCCTCCGAACCGCAGCAATCGTTCATGACATCGGAATAAAAATAAGCGAAGAAAAATACGGAAGTTCCAATGGAAAATATCAGGAAAAAGAAGGCCCTGCAGTAGCAGAACCGATGTTGCTTGCACTGGGATATGATGAAGCGGTCATCGACCGGGTACTTTTCCTTATTGCCCACCACCATACATATAACGAGATAGAAGGACTAGACTACCAAATCCTTGTGGAAGCTGATTTCTTAGTAAATCTCTTTGAAGACGGAAGCAGCAGGGAAGCAGCCCAAAAAGTACAGAAAAATATTTTTAAAACCAACACTGGAACGAAATATCTTTCTGACTTATTCCTTAATTAAAGAGCAGGATTTACTATTTAATTCATTAAGCAAACTACAGACGAAGCCATTGCCCTCAATAAGGCATATTTGTGCTTTTAGTCGCGGCGTGTTGAATGTTCGCTCCACGCGCTCGCATCCAACACTTGCTCCGAGACCACAAATATGCCTTATTGAGGGCAATGGCTTCTGTGCTGTGGCTGGAGAAGATGAATTAAACAGGAGGAGGAGATTCGGGGACAGAAGCTGATGTCTTCTGCTTACTTGAGAATGACTGGGAATAGAGGGGATGAGTTGGCTTTTTATCTTATTGTTGTTATTTTGCTATATTCCGTATAGAACGTGTTTAAAAAATGCTTTCTGCAAAGTTACTGTTACTGCAAAAAAGATGATTTCTAAAAAAAGCTCCATTTATAATGCGCTTACATACTTGCATATATACAGGATGCAAAAGCATAGTACCCATCAATGGGAGGCAGAAATGTTGCAAAAAATTTAAGAATTAAATATTTGATTTTTTAAAAAATATCGCATATAATAATGATGAGAACAACACATTGTTCTTCTTCATCTGATGAGTCCTGTGACGGTTCCGACAGGACGCTAATATAAAAATTGACCGAACGATGAAGATTTTCAAACGAGAGGCTATTTTTAAGTCTCTCGTTTTATATTATAGGAGACATTATTTATGAGTAACGACGTGCTTGGGTTGTTGAAAATTCACTATAAAAAATAAATAATATATTATACGAGGAGTTATATTATGAAAGAAACTATTTTACTTTATAATTTAGATTCTGCTGCTATTCGAAATAAAATCAAGTTTTTATGTATACAAGGTGGTATTCATATTCGAGTTGTGGAAAAGAATCAGTATGATGTACCTATTGGAACGCTGGCTTTTGGAAAAAAAGAAGATATGGAACTATATCTTCGCTCTGAGAGTTCAGAAGAAAAGCCTTCTTTTAATGACCCAATGCTGGTGTTTGCCGGATTTACCGGACAGAAGCTTGAGCAGTTTTTAAATGCGATGCGTAAGCAGAAGATTCCAAAAATTAATCTGAAGGCTATGCTGACAGAACATAATGTGAAGTGGGATTCGATGACTTTACATGATGAATTAGCTAGGGAACATGAGGCTATGAATAAAAAATAGGAATTTGCCGGGGTGAGTAAACAGACGAACCCCCAGAGAAAATATACCCTATATCTGTGACTTTAGTCGCGGCGGTTTGAATATTCGCTTAAGTGCTCGTATCCAAACCTTGCTCCGAGGCCACAGATATAGGGTATATTTTCTCTGGGGGTTCTGGTTGTTTCAATCCGGCAAATTTATTAAAAGATTTGGGGAAGAAGACAGGAGAGATAGAAGTAATTCGAGTCAATCCTTCAAAAAAAAGTTACAACGAAAGCTATAACCTTCTGGAGCGTCCTCAAATCTCTCCAACAATAAATAGCAATTCCATCCCTAGCCAAAACACAGCCCTCTGTAAGATAAATAAAGCATATTTGTGGCCTCGGAGCAAAGGTTGGATGCGAGCGCTTTTACGCGAACATTCAACCTGCAGCGACTAAAGTCACAAATATGCTTTATTTGTCTTACAGAGGGTGTCTCCTTTGCCTGCGGCAAATTCCTATTTAGATTTAGCTGCTGTTGTAGCTTCACTAGAGGCTTCTGTTGTAGAAGCTTCACTGGAAGCTGCTGTTGTCTCTGTTGATGTCTCTGTAGCTGTGGAATCCGCACTCTTTAAAGATACCTGTGCCCAGAGTTTCTGGTCTACATCTTTATTGTAGTCCCATTTCTTCTCAAGTTTCTTAGTCCAGTTGTCATATTTCTTCTGGAAAGCTTCGGACTGTTTCTTTTCTTTTAAAGTTTTCTTATTGCTTGCTGTTTCTTCTTTATCTGTGTAAGCAACAAGTTTAGCGATAACGTATCCGTTGTCACATTCTAAGACTTTATCTGCAATATCGCCATCTTTCATGCTCTTCATTACTTTTTCGAAAGCTTCTCCCTCTTCGGATTCGCCTGCTGCATAGGATTCATCTGTGTTGGAGTAATTCTGTTCTTTGGCAACTTTCTTAATTGTCTTCTTGCCGCTCTGGATTTCTTTGAGAGCTTTTTCTGCTTTTGCTTTCACGGCCTTTTTCTCTTTTTTACTCATTTCTGTTGTCTGGCCGTTATCACCTGTCTTTGTTGTGGCAAATACAACTCTGTAGATTGTGGACTTTCTTGCTTCATCGTCTGTTACTGTAACTTTTTCTTTGCTTTCAATCTTCTTCTGAACCTTAGAAGCAAGTGTACTGTCTTCATAGATTTTTTCTACATCTTCACGAGTAGCACCACATTCTTTCATAACCTTTTTACCAGTCTTATCCTGATAATAGGAAAGTGCAGAATCACTGCACTGCTGTTTTTCTGTATGTGTTAACTTGCAGTCATACTTATCTGCCTTTTTGATAAGGATGATGTTCTGTTTCATCTGGGAAATAACCTGCTTTTTTACATACTCTTCAAATGTCTGGTCATTTCCATCATCGTCCTTACCCATGGACATACTCCAGAAGTCACTTCCATAGTAACTGCTGTAAGTCTGCTCATACTGTGCGCTAAGCATCTTAGCATACAACCATGCTTCTTTTAATGTGACATCTGTTCCGTCATAGCTGAATAAAACTTTATTTCCATCCTGTGTTTTTGTTCCTTTTCCACTGCTTGATGTAGAACAGCCGGTCATGAGACTCAGGGCCATGATTACTACAAGAACGAGGGAAAGAACTTTTGTTAATTTCGCTTTCATTTGAACCTCCTATAATTTTACACTACATTTTTCTATTATAGTACAAAAGGAAGAATACAACAAGTAAATTCTGGTTTGTAGGGTTAGAGAAATAAACAGGAACTCTGGTAAATTATTTTTCAGAAGGATTGACACTTGAAGCAACTTAGTAATTCCTTTGAATTAACAGGAAAATGCTAATTTTTAGCTACATTACCATACAGATTTTGATATTAGTTATTTATGATCCGGATTATTATCGTAAAATTGTTGAGATATTGTAACCATAGTTTGAATGTTAATCTTTAATATCTCATTTTACGGGAAGCCACAACCTATTAGAGAATCCCCAAATCCTCTAAGATAAGTTCTGATTTTGCTTCTACAGCCAACGAACAGCACCCAAAGAGAGCCGATACCCTATATTTGTGGCCTGGGAGCAAAGGTTGGATGCGAGCGCTTTAAGCGAACATTCAACCTGCAGCGACTAAAGTCACAAATATAGGGTATCGGCTCTCTTTGGGTGCGTCTCCTTGCCTGCGGCAATCAGGATTTATCCTGTAGTTTTTGGATTCCCCCAATGATTTCCCTAACTTTTGCCAGTAAGTCTTTTTTCGGTATCCCTGTGGATTCGAACACAAACACCGGATTCGCTTCTGGTTTTATTTTCATCTTGTTGCGGTACTGTTTGAGGAAACCGTCAATTTCTTCAACGCGAACTTTCGCCCGTGGGTTCATGGTAAACAGGATTTTGCTTCCTTTCTGCTCGATGGAAAGAAGCCATGCCTGATGGGCTTCTTCTCTAAGGAGTGCAACGTCCATGAGGCGGATGAGTGGTGCTGGTGTATCACCGTAACGGTCGGTCATTTCTTCGATCATGTCCTCGGATTCTTCCTGCGTCTCGATAGTTGCGATTCGTTTATACCAGGAGAGTTTTTCGGATTCGCTCTTGATGTAGGTTTCCGGAATGTAAGCATCGATAGACAGGTCGATGGATGTGGTAAATGTATCGACTTCCTGCTGTTCGCCTTTCATTGTTAATACGGCCTCGTTGAGCATTTTGCAGTAAAGGTCGTATCCGACGGATTCCATATGACCGGATTGTTCTGCACCAAGAAGATTCCCGGCCCCACGGATTTCGAGGTCACGCATAGCGATTTTGAAACCACTTCCTAAGTCAGTGAATTCACGGATAGCTTTTAATCGTTTTTCGGCTTCTTCTTTTAAGATAGAGTTTCTTCTATACATTAAGAATGCGTATGCAGTTCGGTTGGAACGGCCGACACGGCCTCTTAGCTGATAAAGCTGGGAAAGGCCAAATAACTGTGCATCCTGAATAATCATCGTGTTAACATTTGGGATGTCGAGTCCAGTTTCGATGATGGTCGTGGAGACTAAAACATCTATTTCTTTATTGATAAAGCCGGACATAATCGTTTCAAGCTGGCGCTCGCCCATTTGCCCGTGTGCATACTCTACTGTGGCATTTGGTAAAAGCCGTTGTAAGCCTGCTGCTACTTCATCGATATTGTTGACTCGATTGTATACATAGTATACCTGTCCGCCTCTGCCAAGTTCTCGTTCGATTGCTTCGCGGACAAGTTCCTCGTTGTACTCCATAACGTAGGTCTGAATTGCCCGGCGGTCCACTGGTGGAACTTCAAGAACACTCATGTCACGGATTCCGGCAAGACTCATGTGCAGGGTTCTTGGAATTGGGGTTGCGGACAATGCCAGAACGTCAACATCTTTCTTCAGCTGCTTGATTTTTTCTTTCTGTTTTACGCCAAAACGCTGTTCCTCATCAATAATAAGGAGTCCGAGATTCTTGTATTTGATATTTTTTGAAAGAACTTTATGTGTGCCGATGACAATGTCAATCGTTCCGTTTTTCAGTCCATCAAAAATACGTTTTTGTTCTTTTGGCGTGCAAAAACGAGAAAGCATGGCAATCTCGACTGGATAATGTTCCATTCTTTCTTTAAATGAATTGTAATGCTGCTGTGCTAAAATGGTTGTCGGTACAAGATAAACTACCTGTTTGCTGTCCATAACTGCCTTAAATGCCGCTCGGATTGCAACCTCGGTCTTTCCATATCCAACGTCTCCGCAGATAAGACGGTCCATAATTCGATGACTTTCCATGTCACGCTTGGTGTCTTCAATCGCGCTTAACTGATCTTCCGTTTCTTCATATGGAAATAATTCTTCAAATTCTTTTTGCCAGACGGTATCTTTGCCGTAAGCGTAGCCTTCTTTTGCCTGCCTCTCGGCATAAAGTTTTACCAGATCCTGTGCCGCAATCTGCACCTGCGAGCGAACCCGGCTTTTCGTCTTTTCCCATTCTGTGCCGCCAAGCTTATTCAGTTTTGGCTTTCTTGCACTTAAATTCGAATATTTCTGAATGAGTTCAAGCTGTGATGCCGGAACAAAAAGATTACTCGCATCTTTGTATTCAATATTGATGTAATCTTTCGTAATTCCATCGGACTCAATTTTTTCCATGCCACGGTAAATACCGAGTCCATATTTTTCATGGACAACATAATCACCGACTGAAATCTCCGAAAGAGAATTGATTTTCTGGCCACTGTACTGGCTTTTCTTCTTCGGCTTTTTGGCCTTTCTTTCCTTGAAAATGTCTTTTTCGGATAAAACGACAAATTTAAGCGTCGGGTACTCAAAACCATTTCCAAGTCGGCCACTCGCCACCATAATCTCCCCCGGTGCAATCGTGCGGTCAAAATCAGCTGCAAAATACGCAAGCAGACCATAATCCCTGATATTTTCTGCAAGACGCTTCGCCCTTGTTGTTGAAGAAGAAAGCAGCAAAATCCTGTAATTTTGCTTTTTCCAGTGTTCTAAATCCTTGATAAGCTGGTCAAAACTATTATTATATGAAAAAATGGACTTTGCCTCGATATCACAAATGGTTTTCGGCTTGTAAAAAGCGTAATCTTGAATAACAGAACTGAGCAAAATAAGCGGTTCCTCCATCACTTTTGACAGAATCTCCTCATATCCAAACAGCAAATCCGCCTGTCCCGGCAGCACATATCCACCTTCTAATCGACTCTGCATACAAAGGAAAAATTCTTCCTCATATGTCTTTCCTTTTTCCAGAACACGATGCGGTTCATCAATGAAAAAGAGTGTATTTTCTGGTAAATATTCAAGAAATGAAACCGTTTTCTCATAAAAATAGGACAATAATGCCTCACTTCCCTCTGCTGTTCCAAAAGAAAGAAGTTCCTCCTCTGTCCTTACCGTCATCTTCCGAAGACGTTCTTTTTCCGCAAGACGCTTTCTCTTCTTAAATGCTTCTTCCTGCTTCTTATACTCTTCCTTCATTCGGCGAACTGCCTCACCAATCTTATTTCTTGAAAGAATCATTTCTGTCGCAGGGTATACCTGAACCTCGTCCAGCTTTTCCACACTTCGCTGCGTTTCCGTATCAAAAGAACGGATGGAATCCACTTCATCCCCCCACAGCTCAATTCGAACCGGAAGTTCCTCCGTCAACGGGAAAATGTCAATGATTCCCCCTCGGATACCGAACTGCCCTGGCGCTTCCACCAGGCCACTGTTTTCATATCCAAGCTCTGAAAGCTTGAGTTTTAATGCATCTGTATCAATAATTGATTCAAAATCAATCGTCAGGCAATGCTCCTTAAACTCCTCAAACGGAATCATTTTCTCCATAAACACATCAAGACAGGCAACAATCGTGAGAGGCTTTCCCTCCACAATCTTTTTTAAAATGTCCATTCGCTGCCGCTCAATGTGATTACTATGCACATCTGCACTGTAAAACAGCACATCCCTCGAAGGATACAGCACCGTATTCGGATCAAAAAAACTCAAATCCTGATACAGCTCCTTCGCCTTCTCTTCTTTATACGTCAACACAAACCGACAAGGAAAATCCTCCCCCAAATTTGGAATAAAGTGTGCTTTTTGAGAATCAACACAACCATTCAGGACGATGGGATAAGCCTGTTGGCTCATTGCGGTTTTTATATCAATATAAGTATCAAATTTTAAAAGAGGGTTTGATAAAGTTTTCATGATACCTCCTTTTATTTTGGTTGTTGCACTTTTCTGTTGCATGCTTGCTTTTACTATTATTTATAGCGCAACGGAAAAATATTTTCTCCTATTCCAAAGTTTTTCTCTTCTTCTTTCCTACGCTATATTTGTTCATAGCTTCTGAAAATTCATCCTGTGCAAAAAGTTCTGCTGCTTTTTCAGCTTTGTCTAATGCATCGGAGAGCAGTTCTTTTTCGTCGTCTTTGAAATGTCCAAGAACATAATCTGCGAGATCCTGTCCCGGATGTTTTTCGCCGCCGATACCGACACGGATTCGTGGAAAAGTGTCTCCTCCTAAATGTTTGATAATGCTCTTCATTCCATTATGTCCGCCGGCACTTCCTTTCGTGCGAAGACGAAGCACTCCAGGCTCTAAACTGATATCATCATAAATTACGAGGATGTCGCTTAAATCCAGCTTATAGAAATCCATGATTGGCCTAATGCTTTCGCCGCTTAAGTTCATATAAGTTAATGGTTTTACGAGAAGAACTTTGCTGCCACCGATGATACCACTTCCTACCATTGCCTTGAACTTATGCTGATTAATATTGATTCGATTTGCCTCTGCGATACGGTCAATCGCCATATATCCTACATTGTGTCTTGTTCCTTTATACTGGTCTGTTGGATTACCCAATCCTACGATTACTTTCATTCTATGTTCCTTTCGTGATTTTATTTCTTCTGAGGTTTCTTTTGTACTTTTTTCTTCTTGATTTTGTAACTTTAATTGTTTTTGTTTATTTATATCTTTTTCTTTTTTTGATGTTAACTTATCTACACCCGATATAAAATTGTTATTTTTCTTATTCTTTTGCTTAGTTACGTTTGCTGTCTGCTGTTTTAACTTTTCCTGCATTCTCGCCTTTTGCTGCTGTCTTTTTCTTTGCTTTTTGCGCTCAGACTCCCAGGAGTTTACGGCTTCTTCGGCATCCTGTGTTGCCCATTTTTCGGGGAGTTTTCCGTTCTGGCTTTTGCCGGAAGCATTATCAAAAATATTCTGGCTGATGCTGTCAGGATTTCTCTTTCTGCGGTGTTTTGGGCGATATTGATTCCACTCCTCATAAAATGGTTCCGGTTCTGACGCAGAATTCGGCAGCTTTTTGCCATTGCCGAAATAATAGTCTACCACTCTCTCCGCAGATTTGTCATCAAAATAATCGTTGTGAAGATGTGCAAATTTCTCTACTTTCGCAATATCCCACTGTTTATTTTTAATACAGTCAATCAAATCCTGCATATTTTCTACGATCGGACCGGGTGCCGTCTTTTCAT
>OLQP01000599.1_pt1 | contig 28001 bp, 30 predicted proteins | sample 1643181 | NCBI WGS metagenome assembly OLQP01 (sample SAMEA3136710, study PRJEB25190) | human gut metagenome | biome: human gut; feature: human-associated habitat; material: faeces | place: Austria | collected 2013 | reverse complement strand
CAAACAGGCATGTATTCTTAAGGAAGGAATAAAAATAAAAAATGGTAAGAGCAATTTATCCGGGCAGTTTTGACCCGGTAACTTTTGGACATTTAGATGTCATTCGACGTGCATCGGAACTTTTTGACGAAGTTATCGTCGGAGTTTTACATAATTCTCAAAAAAGTCCGTTGTTTTCTGTGGAAGAACGTGTTAATATATTAAAAGAAGTGACGGCAGATATCCCGAATGTAAAAATTGAGACCTTTAGTGGTCTTTCGGTGAATTTTGCCCGAAACTGTGATGCAAAAGTAATTATCCGTGGACTGCGGGCAATTACAGATTTTGAATATGAGCTTCAGATGGCACAGACAAACCGTGTGTTGGCGAAAGATGTGGACACCATGTTTTTGACAACAAGTCTGGAGTATGCGTATTTAAGTTCTACTACGGTAAAAGAAGCAGCATATTTTGGTGCTGATATATCAAAATTTGCTCCGGAGTATGTAGTAGAAAAAGTGAGAGAAAAATTTGCACAAAAGGGTAATAAAATACAATAAGGAGTGTAATTATGAGTAGCAGAATTGAGCAGATTATTGAAGAAATCGAAGAATACGTAGAAAGTTGTAAATACCAGCCGCTTTCAACAACAAAAATTGTTGTAAATAAAGAAGAATTAGAAGAACTGCTTCGTGAACTTCGTATGAAGACACCAGATGAAATCAAGAGATATCAGAAAATCATCAGCAATAAAGATGCGATTTTAGCAGATGCACAGGCAAAAGCAGATGCAGTTATTGCAGAAACAAAAACACAAGTTCAGGATATGGTAAAAGAGTCTGAAGTAATGCAGCAGGCTTATGCACAGGCAAATGAAATTGTAAATAGTGCAAATCAGCAGGCACAGGCAATTATTGACTCTGCAACAGCAGATGCAAATAATTTACGTTTAAGTGCAATTTCTTATACCGATGAGATGATGGCAAACTTAGAACAGCTGATTCATGGAACGATGGAAAATGCAAATGCAAGATATAATGAGCTTGCGCAGACTTATAATGCATTTGCACAGTCTCTTCAGAGCGCAGCAGATGTAGTGAGCGAAAACAGAAGTGAACTTGCACCTCAGTTAAATAATCCGATTCCGAAACAGACAGAAGAAGAGCCGGAAGAAAATCTCGATATGGATGATTTAGACGACGAGTTAGAAGAGGATGACGAATAAAAAAGTAAGCCCTGAGGCAATGAGGGTACAAACGATTCTTCCGATTAGATAAGGAAAGAGAGGGAGGTCTGTGCCTGAAAGTACGCAGGAAGTCTGAGCAAGTACGCAAAGACCTCCAAAGTTGGAAAACCCCATTGTCAGAGGAAACTTTAAAGAAAATGGCAGAGCAGTGTCTTTTAAAGCATTAAGTCCGGTGGAAAATTCTGTTAGACCGCAAAGTATGACTGAAAAGAAAGACGAAGAAGACAGCAGGAATTGAAGGATTCCTTGAAAAACAGAAAACAGAATAATATATCCACCAAGCTTGGTAATAGAAAAAAGGCTATTCATAATAGAGATATCCAGAAGTTCCGCAAAAGGAGAAGAGGATGTCTCTTTTTGCGTTCGGGTAAATACAGATTGCTGAGAAACAGAATAAATCCGGCGAAAAAAAAGACTGGTGAGAAACGCAGACAGAAAAAAGATGAAAAAAAGCAGATGATTGGGAACCTGATTTTCTAAAATAGAAAATGATAAATATCCGGTCAGAAAAGAAGGGCTTGGAAAAGCAGAAAACGTCAAAAGATAGCAGGCTTCCTGTTTGGAAATTTTATTAGATTGGTATAAATCTGCTGTAGTTTTTGCACCCATTGGAAAACCGCATAAAATTCCAAATAAAAATGCAGAAGCACCAAAGGGGGTAAGAGAAAAAACAGAATGCCAGAACTTTTTGAAAGATACGAGAAGCGGTTCAAGCAGACCGGAGGAAACTAAAATGGAGGATAATACCATTGCAGGAAATAAAGAGGGCAAAAGTGTAGAAAACCAAAGCCGGATGCCCAAAAGAGCCGAAGAAATACAAATCTGTGGAAATAACAAGGAAAAGAGAAAACAAAAAAGATAAAAGCAAGAAAAAAACAGACGTTTCATAAATAGGTTCTCCGATTTCTGATTCAAATTCACATCATAATATATGGAACGGGTGAAAAGAATATGTCCTTGCCATTTAGAAAAAGATGTGACACAATAAGAAAGAATAAAAAGTGTGTCTGCACTGCAGATTACCTTGGATATGGAGGCAGAAAATGGCAGTATTAGAAAATTTAAAACCAGAAAGAGTGTTTTACTATTTTGAAGAAATCTGTAATATTCCGCATGGTTCAGGAAACACAAAACAAATCAGTGATTATCTTGTTGAGTTTGCAAAGAAAAAAGAACTTCGTTTTATTCAGGATGAAATGGGAAATGTTGTAATTTTTAAAGAGGCATCCAAAGGATATGAAGAGTCACCAACGGTAATTTTACAGGGACATGTAGACATGGTGTGTGAAAAAACAGCCACGAGTCAGCATGATTTTGAAAAAGACGGTTTAAAGCTGTGCGTTGAGGGAGATGAAATCTATGCAAAAGATACAACGCTTGGCGGAGATGATGGAATTGCAGTTGCTTATGAACTGGCGGTTTTAGAAGATGAGACACTTGCACATCCTGCGATTGAGGCAGTGTTTACGGTAGATGAAGAGATTGGTCTGTTAGGTGCAGAAGGATTTGATACCTCTGTGTTAAAGGGAAAATATCTAATCAATCTGGATTCTGAGGCAGAAGGATATTTATGGAGTGGATGCGCTGGAGGACTTAGGAGTTACAGTGAGCTTCCGGTAAAACGTGTGGAAGGTACAGGGCTTTCTTGTAAAATTATAGTGGATGGACTGCTTGGCGGTCATTCCGGCTCAGAGATTAATAAAAACCGCTCCAATGCGATACTTCTTCTGGCAAGATTTTTGCATGAGTGTGGAAGTGAATTAGACTTGTTTTTATATGATATGAAAGGCGGGCAGAAAAATAATGCAATTCCACGACAGGCAGATGCAGAAGTATTAGTTTCAGCAGAAGATGCCGGTCGATTAGAACAGATGGCAAAAGTATTTACTTCTACCCTTCAAAAAGAATACACAGGCAGTGATGAAAATATCCAAGTTCATGTTGAAGTACAGGAGGAGAGTACAAAACAGGTACTTCATCCGGCAAGTCAGGAGAAAGTATTATTTTTCCTGATTCATTATCCAAATGGAATCCGCAAGATGTGTGGATTTATAGAAGGATTGGTAGAGACCTCCTGTAATGTAGGAATTGTGCGCTTGATGCCATCAACCTTTATCTGTGAGACAAGTGTGAGAAGTTCTGTTGGTTCAGAAAAGAGAGCACTTGCAGACCAGATTTGTTATTTGACAGAATTTCTCGGTGGAGAATATGATGAAGACGGAAACTATCCGGCATGGGAGTATAAAAAAGATTCTGTACTTCGTCCTCTGATGACCAAAGTTTATAAAGAAATGTATCAAAAAGAACCAGTGGTTGAAGTGATTCATGCAGGATTGGAATGTGGTCTGTTTTATGAAAAAATAAAGGGACTGGACTGTGTTTCTATCGGACCGGATATGAAAGATATTCATACTTCGGAAGAACGCCTTTCTATTTCATCCACTAAAAGAGTATATGAATATTTAGTAGAAGTATTAAAGAGAATTAAAAAGTAACTGGAATAAAATCCCTTTTCCGTTCATAGAATGATAAGTGTGAACAATACGAAGTCAACTTGAACGGATAAGGGATTTTATGATTTCTTTCTGGTATGGATGTAAGAAATATGATATACTTAAAACACATATGCGTAAAAAACAGATTAGAAAAAAAGCGCAGAAAGTCTGTTGATGATTCCAAGGCGCAATGACAAGGAGTAATGATTTATGGAAATACGTTTATGGCATGAGCTTTTGCTTCCTTATGAGCTTGCCGTGAAAGAAATGGTAATCAAGTTCAAACATCTTAAAAAGGAACACAGGGAAAAGGAACTTTATTCACCGATTGAACAGGTCAGCGGACGAGTAAAATCAATCAATAGTATTCTTGAGAAAATGCAGAGAAAAAATATTTCATGGGAAGAACTTGAAGAAAAAGTAGAAGATATCGCTGGAATCCGCATTATCTGCCAGTTTTCTGAAGATATTGAAAAAGTGGCGGATATTATTCAGGAACGTCAGGATATGAGGGTACTGGAGATAAAAGATTATATTACGCATATGAAAGAAAGCGGTTATCGAAGTTATCACATGATTATTGCTTATCATGTAGAGACTTTAGAAGGACCAAGAGAAATAAAAGCGGAAATTCAAATTCGTACGCTTGCAATGAATTTTTGGGCAACGATTGAACATTCGCTGCAGTATAAATATAAAGGAAATATGCCGCCTCATGTAAGAACACGGTTAAACAATGCGGCACAGTCAGTTTTAACTCTTGACGAGGAGATGTCATCCGTTCGTAATGAAGTGATGGATGCACAGAACTCTATGGTTCACCAGTCCAATATTGTAAAAGAAATTTTAAATAATATTGAGAATCTGTATCATTATTCAAATAACAGAGAAGTGGCAAAAATTCAGGATGAATTTTACCGCATTTATGAATCAAAAGATTTAGCACGTTTAGAGCGTTTTCATCAAGAGTTAGATGTAATTGCAGAGGGATACCGTGCGCAGGCGGTTGCGACAGAGGAAATCTTGTAACAGCAAAGGAAAACTTATGAGACTACCAGAGAAATATGAAAATGAAATGAAAGACCTGTTGCAGGAAGAATATGAGGCTTATAAAGAAAGCCTCGGTCTTCCGATACAGCAGGGATATCGAATTAATACAGGAAAAATCAGCAAGGAGGAGTGGGAAAAAATCGCTCCTTTTTCTGCGAAAGAGGTTCCATGGATAGAAAATGGATACTTTCTTTTAGATGATTTCAGAGCTTCCAGACATCCTTATTATTTTGCAGGGCTTTATTATTTACAAGAGCCGAGTGCGATGACACCGGCAAACAGGCTAAATGTAGAACCGGGAGATTTTGTACTGGATTTGTGCGCTGCACCTGGAGGAAAAGCAACAGAGCTTGGAAGCCATTTAAAAGGAAAAGGCATGTTAGTTGCAAATGATATCAGCAACAGCAGAGCGAAAGCACTTTTAAAAAATCTGGAACTGGCAGGAATAGCCAATCTTTATGTAACAAGTGAAGAACCGGCAAAACTTTGTCAAAATTTCCCGGAATTTTTTGATAAAGTTTTAATTGATGCTCCTTGTTCCGGAGAGGGAATGTTCCATAGAGAACCCAAAATGATAGAATACTGGGAAAAACGAGGTCCGGAAGAATACGTTCCAATTCAGAAACAGCTTATTCTGTATGGAAGCCGTATGTTAAAGCCGGGAGGGAAACTCCTTTATTCGACCTGTACGTTTTCTAAAAAAGAAGATGAAGAGGTGATACAATGGCTGTTGGAACAAAATACAGACATGCATCTGATTTCTATTGCTCCTTATAAGGGATTTTCAAAAGGATTTGGATTATCAGAATGTGTGCGTATTTTTCCGCATAAAATGTCTGGAGAAGGGCATTTTTTGGCATTGCTTGAAAAAAAATCTACAGAACAAGACAACACACAGAAACAAAAACTGCAAATGGGAAAAGAATTGAAACTCCCAAATTGCGTAGAAGAATTTTTTTCATTATTAAAGTTTCCGATTGACAGAAGTTGTCTGAAGTTGGAAAAAGAACGATTGTATCTGCTGCCAAATGCAGTGAAGATGCCAAAATTGCGTTACCTGCGGACCGGATTGTTGTTAGGAGAAGTAAAAAAGAACCGCTTTGAGCCTTCGCAGGCATTGGCAATGGCTTTAAAACCGGAACATTTTGCATCTTGTATTTCAATTGACAGTACAGATGTGCGTTGTGTGAAATACTTAAAAGGAGAGACTTTAGACGTCTCAGACCTTCCCTGCAACAATAAAAAAGGCTGGCAGTTAGTCTGCGTGGAACGGTATCCACTCGGATTTGGAAAGTTAAGCAATGGCATTTTAAAAAATAAATACTATGCCGGATGGAGATGGCAGTAGATGGCACAAATACGAATTGATAAATATCTGGCGGATATGGGAATTGGAACTCGAAGTGAGGTAAAAAAAATCTTAAAGTCCGGTCAGGTAACTTTAAATGGAGAAAAAATCAAAAAACCAGAACAAAAAATTAACAGTGAAACAGACGAAGTTTTAGTAAATCAGAAACCGGTGGTCTATCAGGAATTTGAATATTATATGCTTAATAAAGCTGGAGGAGTGGTTTCTGCGACAAAAGATAAGAAGGAAAAAACGGTTTTGGATTGTATCGATTCCAAAAAACGAAAGGATTTATTTCCGGTAGGTCGTCTGGACAAAGACACAGAAGGATTACTGCTGATTACAAATGATGGAGAACTGGCTCATCGTTTGCTCTCTCCAAAGAAACATGTGGATAAGACGTATTTTGTGAAGTTAAGAGAACCGTTAAAGCAGGAGTATGAAGCGGCGCTTGAAAACGGAATTGATATTGGAGAGGAAGCATTGACTTTGCCGGCAAAACTTGAAATTTGTTCCGAAGATAGAAAAAACTGTCTGCTTACAATTCATGAAGGAAAGTTTCATCAGGTAAAACGGATGTTTCAGTCAGCAGAAAATGAAGTGGTATTTTTAAAACGAATGTCGATGGGAAGTTTAACATTAGATAAAGCATTAGAAACAGGACAGTATCGTCCGCTTACACAAGAAGAAATAGAGAGGTTGAAAACGAATGCTTAAAAACATAAAAGCAGTATTGTTTGATTTAGATGGAACGTTGGTTGACTCCATGTGGATTTGGAAATCCGTAGATGAAGAGTATTTTGAGAAAAAAGGACTTGTTCTTTCCTCAGATGAGATTGATTCATTCCAGCAGGAATTAGAGGGAATGGGATTTACAGAAACCGCAGTGTTTTTTAAAAAGCGATTTGGAATTGAAGATTCCTTGGAAGAAATAAAGGCAGCCTGGATTTCCATGGCAACTGAAAAGTACTGTAATGAAGTTCCGTTAAAGGATGGAGTAAAAGAATTTTTAGAATATTTAAAAGAACAGCAGATCCCGTCTGCGATTTGTTCAAGCAACAGTATTGAATTGATTAAAATGGTGTTAAAGGCACATGAAATTGATAATTATTTTACCAAAATGATAACCTGCTGTGATGTGTCAGCAAGCAAACCGGCACCGGATGTTTATCTTGCAGCAGCAAAAGCCTTAAATGTAAGTCCTGAAAACTGTCTGGTATTTGAAGATGTTCCAATGGGAATCTTAGCTGGAAAGAATGCAGGCATGAAGGTATGTGCCGTTGAGGACAGTTACAGTAAAGAACAAATGGAACAAAAGAAAAAGCTTGCGGATTATTACATAAAAGATTACGATGAGGTTTTAAATCAGACATTTGAGGTGTTAAAATGATGCAGTTTTTACCGGTTACGATGAAAGAAATGCAAAATCGTGGAATTAGTCAGCCAGATTTTGTATATGTCTGTGGAGATGCCTATGTGGACCATCCGTCTTTTGGGATGGCAATTATTACAAGACTTTTAGAACATTATGGATACAGCGTGGGAATTATTGCACAGCCGGACTGGAAGAAAAAAGAAAGTGTCTGCGTATTTGGAGAACCAAGGCTAGGATTTTTAGTCTCTGCCGGAAATATGGATTCGATGGTAAATCATTATACCGTTTCCAAAAAGCACAGAAGGGAAGACTCGTATTCTCCAGGAGGGAAAATGGGTCTTCGACCGGACCGTGCAGTAATTGTGTATGGGAATTTAATCCGTCAGACTTATAAGCATACCCCGATTATTATTGGTGGAATCGAGGCTTCTCTTAGAAGACTGGCACATTATGATTACTGGTTAGATTCTTTAAAACGTTCTGTATTATTAGATTCAGGAGCAGATTTGATTTCTTATGGAATGGGAGAACGCAGTATCTTAGAAATTGCAGAGGCACTCAATCGTGGAGAAGATATTTCCACTCTGCATCATATTGCAGGAACGGTGTATCATACAAAAGAAGCACCTGCGGGTGGAATCATCCTTCCTTCTTATGAAGAAATGTGTGCAGATAAGAAAAAATATGCAGAGAGTTTTCAGGTTCAGTATGAAAATATGGAAGCGTTTTCAGGAAAAGTATTGGCAGAGTCCTACGGAAATCGTGGGTATGTGGTACAGAATCCTCCCTCAAAGCCGTTATCCCAAAAAGAAATGGATGAGGTTTACGATTTACCGTATATGAGGACCTATCATCCGATGTATGAAAAACTCGGGAAGATTCCGGCGATTGAAGAGATTAAATTCAGTATTACAAGTAACAGAGGCTGTTTTGGGGGCTGTAATTTCTGCGCACTTGCATTTCATCAGGGAAGAATTGTTCAGACAAGAAGTCATGAATCTATTTTAAAAGAAGCAGTGGACTATACAAAGGAATCTGATTTTAAGGGATACATTCATGATGTAGGAGGTCCAACCGCAGATTTCAGACAACCAGCCTGTGAAAAGCAGCTGAAAAAAGGAGTATGCACGAACCGTCAGTGCCTGTTTCCAAAACCTTGTAAAAATTTAAAAGCAGACCATGAAGATTATCTGGAACTATTGGAAAAACTCAGAAAGATTCCAAATGTAAAAAAAGTATTCATTCGTTCCGGAATTCGGTTTGATTATGTGGAAGCAGACAAAGACAGGCGCTTTTTAGAAGAACTGGCGAAGTATCATGTAAGTGGACAGCTTCGTGTTGCTCCGGAGCATGTTTCAGACCGTGTGCTGTCTTATATGGGAAAACCGGAACATCAGGTTTATCAGAAATTTTTAGCAGACTTTGAAAAGGCAAATAAAAAAACCGGAAAGAAACAATATGTGGTTCCATATTTTATGTCCTCTCATCCGGGCTGCACCTTAAAGGATGCGGTAAAGCTGGCAGAGTATGTGCGTGATATGGGATTTATGCCGGAACAGGTGCAGGATTTTTATCCAACACCTTCTACGATGTCTACCTGCATGTATTATACAGGGATTGACCCAAGAACGAAAAAAGAAGTTTATATTCCGACAAATCCACATGAGAAAGCAATGCAGAGAGCTTTGATTCAATATAAAAACCCACAGAATCGTGAACTGGTAAAAGAAGCTCTGATAAAAGCAGGAAGAACGGATTTGATTGGATGGGAGCATAAATGTCTGATAAAAGAAGGAAAAAAAACGGTACAGGCAGGAAAAGATTTCAAGAAATCAACCGTACAGCGAAAAAAGAAAACGATTCGAAATGTGCATAAAAGGAAAGGAAAATAAGATGAAAATAGCAATTGTAACAGGAGCGTCTTCTGGAATTGGTGCAAGTTATGTCTGTCAGCTTGCAGAAAAGTATTCATGGCTGGATGAAATCTGGGTCATTGCCAGAAATGAAACGGCACTCTGGACACTGAAGCGACAGTGTATAGTGCCGCTCCGTGTTTTTGCTATGGATATTACTCAGACAGAAAATTTGCTGAGACTGGAAGAAGAATTAGAAAAAGTAAAACCGTATGTGAAATACTTTGTAAATGCAGCAGGATGTGGGATTAATAAAAAGATAAAAGAGACAGATTTGATGGATTGTAACCGTATGCTTGAAGTAAACTGCAATGCATTGACCCTGCTTACGAAAATTGTACTTCCGTACTGTGGAAAAAGAAGCAGAATTGTTATGTTAGCTTCTGCTTCTGCTTTTTTGCCACAGCCGGGATTTGCTGTTTATGCGGCGTCGAAGTCTTATGTGCTTAGTTTTTCAAGAGCACTGCGCAGAGAATTAAAAAAGACAGGAACGACCGTTACAATTGTATGCCCAGGTCCGGTAGATACTCCGTTTTTAGATACAATTGGCGGGAAAGATAGCATTCCTGTTATTAAACGACCATTTATTATGAAAACGGACAAGGTAGTTTCGGTTGCAATCAAAGATGCGGCAAAAGGAAAGGAACTGTCGATTCCGGGAATTTCAATGAAGTGTTTTTTTCGGATTTGTAAAATTGTTCCGCATAAAGTATTGTTAAAATTTACATAAAACAAGACAAGAACAAGATACGTAAAAATGGGGAATTACATGAATAAAAAACAAAAAATAAAAAAAGGTGATTTCGGATATATTCAGTCACAGAAAAAGAAGCGTACGATTTATACTATTTTAGCTTTGATTCCACCACTGACAGTTTTCTTTGTCGGCTGGATTATCAATAAAGACAGGAATACAGTATTTACCGTTTTTGCAGCGGTGGGTTGTCTGCCGGCATGTAAATTTGCAGTCAGCGCAATTATGATGTATCTGCAAAAGCCAATGTCAGAGGACGATTATAAGCAGATTGAGCAGCATAAAGAAGGTTTGGTGTGTGCGTATGAACTGCCGGTTTCTGCTTATGAAAAACAGACCTTTTTAGATTCCGTTGCAGTCTGCGGAAATAATGTGGTTGCATATACCAGCCGTGAGAAATCCGATATTCCGTTTGTGGAAAAGCATATTCAGACCATTTTAAGACAAAATGGATATTATGTAACGATCAAGGTATTCAGACGTCTTCCGGAATATTTAAATCGTTTGGATTCTATGTGGGAGCATCATGAGTCACTGGAAGAAGGCATTCGATTTGTGCCGGATGAAAATAATCCGGATTTAAGCAGAAATGAGCTGATTATGAATACTATTTTTGCAATTACGCTTTAGGAGAAATAAATGAAAGAATTAGAAGTAAAAGCGCAGGAAAGCGGACAGCGGTTTGATAAATATCTTTCCAGATATTTAAAAGAAGCACCGAAAAGCTTTCTCTATAAGATGCTTCGTAAGAAGAATATTACGTTAAATGGAAAAAAGGCAAGCGGAAATGAGAAACTCGAAGTGAATGATAAAGTTCAGTTGTTTTTTTCAGATGAAACATTAGAAAAATTTATGGGAGAAGAAAAAGAAGTGAAAAAAGGTTCTCTCGAAATTCTTTATGAAGATGAAAACGTGATTTTTATCAATAAACCGGCAGGGATGCTTTCACAGAAAGCAAAAAAAGAAGATGTTTCTTTAAATGAATATCTGGCGGGTTATCTGCTTGATTCCGGAGCGATGACAAAAGAAGATTTCAGAACCTTTCATCCAGCGGTGTGCAATCGTTTGGACCGTAATACGAGCGGAATTGTAGCGGCAGGAAAAACAATGGCAGGACTTCAGACAATGACGCAGTTGTTTCGGGACAGAAATCTTCATAAATATTATCTGGCACTGGTAAAAGGAATCGTAAAAGAAGAAGCTCATATTAAAGGGTACTTAAAAAAAGATGAAACTTCGAATAAAGTAACGATTACCAGACAGCCACAGAAAGATGCAGTTTTGATTGAAACGAAATATACTCCGATTGGATGTTCAAAAGAAAACCGGCTGACTCTTTTAAAGGTGGAACTGCTTACCGGACGTTCTCATCAGATTCGTGCGCATCTGGCAAGTATCGGGCATCCGATTGTAGGTGATGCAAAGTATGGAGATGTGCAGGTGAATAAAAAGTATCATACACAGTATAAAGTAAAAAGCCAGCTTCTTCATTCCTGGAAATTAGTACTGCCACAGTTAGAGGGCGAGCTGGCAAATCTTTCTGATATGGAAATTACAGCACCGGTTCCAAAGGTATTAAAACAGATTATTACAAAAGAAGTAAAAACAGCAGAAGGAGAGATTGGATGAGCAAAAAATATGAAGGTCCTTCTATGATGGAAGAACTGTGGGAATATGTAAAAATGATTGTGTTCGTAGTGGTAATTGTTTTTATTATCAATAATGTTTTGTTAATTAACGCAAGAATTCCGTCAGAATCTATGGAAAAAACGATTATGACCGGAGACAGGGTTTTTGGAAATCGTCTGGCTTATATGACAAAAGACCCGGAACGTTTTGATATTGTGATCTTTAAATTTCCGGATGATGAAAGTCAGCTTTTTATCAAACGAGTTATTGGACTTCCGGGAGAAACAGTAACGATTAAGGATGGTAAAGTTTACATTAATGATTCAGAAGAACCATTAGACGACAGTTTTGTTGCGGAGACACCGGTAGGTGATTTTGGACCGTATAAGGTGCCGGAAGGAAGCTATTTTATGCTTGGAGATAATCGAAATCATTCCCGAGATTCCAGATACTGGATTAACTCCTTTGTAGAAAAAGATAAAATCCTTGGAAAAGCAGTTTTGCGTTATTTTCCGTCTCCAAAGCTGATAAAATAAATGTGTTCTTATAATTTTTTGTGTTGAGTTTGTGAGAAGATTTTGAGAGTACAAAAAATGTACGGTCGGAAACAAAAAAACTCCGAGAGGATATAAGATAAGAGTGGAGGCAGGAAATTGGCAACTTGGAATTCAAGGGGACTGCGAGGTTCTGCGTTAGAAGAATTTATTAATCAAACCTGTGAACAGTATCGTGAAAGAAATCTGGCTTTAATTCAAAAAGTGCCGACTCCGATTACTCCGGTTCGGATTGAAAAAGAAAGCCGTCATATTACACTTGCTTACTTTGACCAGAAAAGTACAGTCGATTATATTGGTGTAGTGCAGGGAATTCCGGTCTGCTTTGATGCAAAAGAATGTCATACCGATAATTTTCCCTTACAGAATATTCACGAACATCAGGTGCGATTTATGGGAGAGTTTGAAAAACAGGATGGAATTGCATTTTTGATTCTGTATTTCAGTCATAGAGACGAAATTTATTATATGAGATATGAGGAAATGTTAAAATTTTGGAATCGTGGACAAAATGGAGGACGAAAACACTTTAAGTATGAAGAATTGAATCCGAAATGGTTTTTAACCAGAAACGGAAATTACCTGGTTCCGTTTCTGGAGGGAATTGCCTTGGATTTAAAAGAGAGATAAGAGAATTAATTTTTCTCTGTGGTTTCTCTTGGAATTAGGACAGGAGAAATAATTTTATGGACTGGCTCGCAAAAAGCCGGTCTTTCTTTTTGCGCTTGAATTTGTGAGATTAATAACTCAACGGCTTCAAATGCAATCTTGTCAATCTGCTGGCTGACAGAACTGATTGGAATAATAGCTTCCCGTGAAACCGGAGAATCGTCAAATGCAATTAAAAAATAGTCGTTTGGCAGATAGCCATACTTTCGGATTAACAGATTTAAAAATACATTTGCATAAGTATCACCGGAGATAAAAATTCCCTTTCGGATACCGGAATAACTCAGTTCAATTTGTTCTAAAATATGAGTTAGGTGGCTTTTTACTTCTTCGTGGGAAGTTCCCATCTCTTCCATAAAAGTATGATGTAGTAATTGGTGTTTTTCGCAATAATCATCAAACGCTTCCACTCGTTTATAAGCAGGAGTTGTTCGGGTTGTTGGAGCACTGATATGCAAAAATACTTCACAGTCATGGGAAGAGAGATTTTCACAGGCGAGAATCGTTCCTTGATAGTTATCGGAATTGACACTTGAGATATAAGCATCTTCCCGCTCTACAGCAACTAATGGAAGATGAAGATTTGCCAGTTCAATCGAGGAAAGTGTGTGACTTAAGATAATTAATCCTTCAATCTTATAAGCTAAAAGTTCCTGTAAGTAAGTTCTTTCATCTTCTTTTGAGCCATTGCTGATAAAAACCAGAAATTTATAGCCAAAAGCTTCATAGGTTGATAAAATCTGATTTAAAATCTCAGAATAATAACGAACATATAAGTTTGGGATGATGATGCCGATAAATTCGGTACATCCGTTCGCCAGAATTTTTGCAACTTTGTTTTCTTTATAATTTAATTTTTCAAGTGCCTCTGCAATAATGTTCCGATTTTGTTCTGTTAAGGTCTCCGGATGATTAAAATAACGGGAGATTGTAGTTTTTGAAAAGTTTGTATATTTTGCAATGTCATTGAATGTGATGTTGTTTTTTTTATTTGCCATAGTAAAATACCGCCTTTCTAAAAATCAGTATATCAAAAAAAAGAAAAAGAAACAATGGAATTTTATAAAGTAACCGGTTTTACAAAAATGACAAAAATCCGAATAAAAAATGACAAAAATGCTGAAAAATACTTTTATTATTGAGATATAGATAGGTTTGTGATAGAATACAGTATAGAAAAACCGGTTACTTTACAAAACGAAATTAAAAAATCAGATTCTGGGAGGAAAAAATGAATAAAAAAGATATGATTTTTCAGGAACGATTAAACCGTCATCACGACGAACTTCGCTGGCTGTATATGGAACTTTATGGAAATGACGCAATGTTTGCAGAATTATGTGACCAGATGTATGAGTATTACAAAGCAAGAAAGCAAAAACTGCATAATCGTGATGCAAAACGAATAAAAGAAGCAGAGTGGTTTAAGAAAAAAGACATGCTTGGAATGATGCTTTATATTGATAATTTTGCTGGAAATTTACAAGGTGTACAGACAAAACTGGATTATTTAAAAGAATGTAACGTAAATTGTATTCATCTGATGCCGTTTTTAGATTCACCGGAAGGACGTTCTGATGGCGGTTATGCAGTTGCAGATTTTCGAAAAGTAAAACCAGAGCTTGGAACAATGGAAGATTTAGCAAAATTAACGGATGCCTGTCATGCAAAGGACATGAATGTGTGTATGGATTTTGTTATGAATCATACATCAGAAGACCATGAATGGGCGAAAAGAGCCAGAAATGGAGAAGGCGAGTACATGAGCCGTTACTTCTTCTATGACAATGATGAAATTCCGAAGCAATATGAAAAAACCGTACCACAGGTCTTTCCGACAACAGCACCAGGAAACTTCACGTATCTTCCAGATTTGAATCATTATGTATTGACTACCTTTTATCCATATCAGTGGGATTTAAATTATAAAAATCCAAGAGTATTTAATGAGATGATGTATAATTTTCTGTTTCTTGCGAATCAGGGAATTGATGTAATCCGAATTGACGCTGTTCCGTATATCTGGAAAGAATTAGGAACACCGTCTCGTAATCTTCCACAGGTACATACGATTGTACGAATGATGCGTATGATTGGTGAAATTGTATGCCCGAGTGTTATCTTACTTGGAGAAGTTGTCATGGAACCGGAAAAAGTAGTACCATATTTTGGAACAGTGGAAAAACCGGAATGTCATCTGTTATATAATGTAACAACAATGGCAACAACCTGGCATACCGTTGCCACACAGGATATCCGCCTGCTAAAAAAACAGATGGATATTGTAAATGAACTTCCAAAAGAGTATCTGTTTTTAAATTATTTAAGATGCCATGATGATATTGGCTGGGGACTTGATTTTGAAACACTCAAAGATTATGGAATGGAAGAAATTGCACATAAACGCTTTTTAAATGATTTCTTTACCGGAAAAACACAAGGAAGTGTAAGCCGTGGAGAACTCTATAACGATGACCCTGTCACAATGGATGCACGCTTCTGTGGAACAACTGCATCGATGTGTGGAATTGAGACAGCATTAAAAGAAGATAATGCTGAAAAATTAGAAGAAGCAGTCCGCATGGATGTGATGCTTCACGCATATATGCTGGTACAGTCTGGAATTCCAATGTTATACAGCGGGGATGAAATTGCCCAGTTAAATGATAACCACTATAAAGAAAATCCACAAAAAGCAGAAGACTCACGCTATATTCATAGAGGAACATTTTTGTGGGAAAATGCAAAAAAACGAAAAGAGAAATATTCGGTGGAAGAAATTGTGTTTGATTCCCTGGCAAAATTAGAGAAGATAAGAAGAAACGAGACTGTGTTTGATGCAAAAGCAGACGTGTATACTTATGATGTAAAAGAGAATAAAATCCTTGGAATCTTAAGAGAAGATGAGAATACAAGATTTATTGCCCTGTTTAATTTTGGAAATGAGCCACGGACAGCATGGATGCAGGAAGAAGGCGAATTTGAAGATTTGTTTACAGGAAAGAAGATTGAGTTAAAAGATGTGGAACTGGCTGCACATGGATTTGTGTGGGCGGTGAGAAGAAAATAAGAATAAGAGTAAAAAGAGAAACAGCCGGCAGAGTATATATAAAAACTCTGACCGGCTGTTTCTCTGCTCATAGACAGTTCCAGTTTGAACGATTAAAAGTTAAAAAATTTTGAAGCAAAAAATATTCTTCAAATTCCAGTATGATAATATTGAACTACAAAAAATATTGTAAATTATTTTTAGAAAAAAATCTAGTAGTTATATTATACTGGATTAAAATATATTGGGTATTTTTGAAACAAAATATATTAGGAATATATTGCAAAATAGAAAGTTTAAGAGTATAATAAAAGAAAAAAAGGAGTGATGCAGGTGAGAACAGAACTTGTTTTTGTGTTAAAAAAGCCAATGATAAGTCTGGACTATCGAAGAATGATTCTATCATGGTTAAAGCTAAGTCTTACAGAGTGTAATCAGGGAAAATATTATGAACGATATTTTCGGTTAGATGCTCCCCAAAAAGATTATTGCTTTACTGTGCTAATGGATTCTCCGAAATTTACAAAAGAAAAGATATTGTTAAAAGAACCAAGAATTCGGGTAATATTTTCCGCAGATGATAAAAATCGGAGTGGATTAATATTTTTTGCGGCGTTTTTAGCTATGAAAAATAAGCAGTTTCCATTACCGGATGGAAATGCCATGACTTTACGAAATGTAATAAGAAGAAATGAAGCATTGATTGCAGAATCTTCCGTTATCTTTCAAACCAGTCTGGGAAATGGATTATGTATTCGGGAACATAATAGAGAAACAAATAGAGATAAGTTTTTTACTTGTGAAGACCCGGAATTTAGAGAGAAAACAGAAGAAATACTGAAAATACAGGCAAAGCTTGCTGGTTATCCAGAATCTATGGTTCAGACGATAAAATTTACTCCGATTCAGTGCAAAAAGGTATTGGTTTTCTTTTACGGCAGGTATGTTGATGTAACGACCGGGATTCTACAGTTAGAAGGAGAACCTGAATTATTACAGTATTTTTATTTGGCAGGAGCTGGTTCAAAGCACAGCGCAGGCTTTGGCCAGTTGAACATTTTAAAATAAATCAGGAAGGAGGAGAAGTTATGGGACTAGAGAGAATAGAACCTCTGGATTGGAGATATTCCGCAGCAATTGTAGGACTAAAAGAATATCTAACTTGGTGTGGTGCATCAGACTGGAAGTTACAAGATGAATATCTGGAATATAATCCGGAATCTATTACAGAGTCAGATTATTTGAAGTTTGTGGAACAGAAATATTCAGAAGATATGCATCATGTATTAGCTGAAGAATTACTATTAGAAGAAGAACCAAGTGAAGAACAGATAAAACTGATAAATGAAAAGCTGACTGCAAATACAGTTTTAAAAAAAATATTTGGAAAAATAAAATACGATGGAATAAATCGGGAACAGATACAAGAATTAATAGAAGAAAATCGTGAAGAAATTGTAAAAGAGACCTATCGAAATAAAGTAAATCTGTACCGAACTATTGTAATACAAATCAATTATTTGAGCCAGGTAAGAATTGTTGCAGACTACTGGGGTATTATGTAGATTTACCAAAAAAAGGCAAATCCATTTCTTATAATTTTGATATGGCAAATTTTGTATACGAGGACACTCCGATATTTGATTTTATTCCATTTGCATTTTGTGGAGAACGAGATTTTTATTTTATAAATGATAATGTTGATTTAAGAGAGTTAGTTAAAACCAATAAGATATTACAAGATAAAATAAAAAAAGCAAGAGAAAATGCAAGGCAAGAGGGAAAAACAATTGATTCCAGACAGATTTTTTTCCAGACTATTATTGAATCAAAGGATTTTATGTATCATGATATTGAGATTATACATAAAAACGTTGAAAAGACACATTTTGAAACATTATATTTAAGTAAAAAGAGTCTGGATATTTTACAGAAATTAAATGGAGAAAGAACAGATAAAAAACCATATAAAGCATTTTGTTTTAAAATAAAAATAAATGATAATTATTATCTGGATGTATTTAAAGAAACGATGAACTGCATTGTGAATCTTATTTTGACAGATGAGTGGATAAATTATCTTTTAAAAAATAATGCAAACGGAAATTACACTTATGTGTTATACCAATTAATAAAAGTAAATTTATGGATAAAGGAGGATGCAGATATGGAAGCTGGAAATAAAAGAGCCTATGGATGTGCAAAGGCAGTTGCTAAGAAGAAAGATAAAGTACCGGACAACAAACTGATTTCGTTTCGCCAAAAACTGACGAGTGCCTTGACCTTTGAAGATTATGACCGATTTTGTGATATTTTATTAAATTTATCAAATTATGCAGATGAACCATTTGATTTTGCGTATGATTTATTTGAAGATTTTGAGAAAAATAAAGAATTAGCGTATACATTTGTAACAGCGCTGAGAAGAGATAATAAAAATGTAGAGGAGGCAAAATCATGAAAAAGAATTCTTTAACATTAACGGTAGTTGCAAATATGACATCTAATTATTCGGAATCACTGGGAAATATTGCAAGTGTTCAGAAGGTATTTAAGAACAGAAAAATTTATTCTATGAGAAGCAGAGAAAGTTTAAAAAATGCAATTATGGTTCAGAGCGGGATGTATGACGATTTAGAAACAAGTCTGGATGGAGCAGCACAGAAAAAAGTAAGTGAAGAATTAAATGCCTCTAATTGTCGTGCGTTAGAAGGCGGTTACATGAATACACAGGGAACAACTTATGTAAGAAAAAGCTCTTTTTATTTGACAGATGCAGTTGCAGCAGAGCATTTTGTAAATGAAACTCGTTTTCATAATAATTTATACTTAGCAACGAATTATGCAAAAGAACAGGGGATTTCCGTACAGAGTAATGGTGGAAGTGCAGGACTTATGCCATATCAGTATGAATACGATAAGAGTCTGAAGATTTACAGCATGACAATTGATTTAGAAATGATAGGAAAAGATGAAAATTTCCATGAAGAGGCAGATGCAAAAGAAAAGGCAGAACGTGTAATCGCACTTTTGGATGCAGTGGAAAATTTATCTTTAGTCGTAAGAGGAAATCTGGATAATGCAGAGCCAGTGTTTGTAGTAGGAGGATTATCCGAAAGAAAAACGCATTACTTTGAAAATGTAGTGCATGTAGAAGAAGAAAAATTGATTTTATCAGAAGATTTAAAAATAAAGCTGGAAAAAGGATTTCAGGCGGGACTTTTACGTGGAAATTTATTGCAAAATGAGGAAGAGATAGAGAAAGAACTGGCACCGGTATCAGTACCTGTATTTTTTGAAAATCTGAGAAAACAGGTTTTGGACTACTATCTGGAAAAATAGAAGAAAGATGGTGTAAAGATGAGCAATTTAAAAACTGCAGTACGGATAAAATTACATCAGACAAGTGCGAATTATCGTAGAGAAGAAACAATAGAAAATAAAATGACTTATCCGCTTCCTCCTATTTCTACAGTTATTGGGGCTCTTCATTCAGCCTGTGGTTATACCGAATATAAAGAGATGGATGTCAGTATTCAGGGAAAATTTGCTTCTATGCACAAAGAACCATATACAGATTATTGTTTTTTAAATTCTACCATGGATGACAGGGGAATCTTAGTAAAAATGCGAAATGCATCTATGCTGTCAAATGCTTTTATCAAAGTAGCAAGTGCCAAAAAATCTCAAGGCAACAGTTTTTTAAAAGGGATTACGATTGATGTACATAGTTCGGAGTTGTTAGAAGAATATAGAGCACTTAAGAAACTTGGAACAGAAATACAAGACTATAAAAAAACAGAATATAAAGAGAAGATAAAAGAGTTTAAAGAGAAAAAAAAGGAACTGGCAGATAAGAAAAAAGCAATTGGAAAAGGAAATGCTGGCTTTGAAACTGTGGCAGAAGAAGAAAAAGCGCTAAAAGCAGAAGAGAAAAAATATCAAGAGACAGTTGCAAGATATGAAGAAGAGAACTATAAAAAACCAGTTGCAAAATTTCGAACCGTAACAAAATCAATCCGATACTATGAGATTTTAGACCAGATAGATTTGATTATCCATGTTACAGCAGATGAAGAAATCTTAGATGATATTTTGGAACATGCTTATGATTTAAAAGCGATTGGTCGTAGTGAAGATTTTGTGGAAGTATTAGATGTGCAGAAAGTACAGTTGGAACAAGGAAGGAGCAGAGTAAGAACTTTAAATAGTGCATATTTAAGTTATGATGATATTGTTGCTGGAAGAATTAGAACAGGAGCTATGAGTGGTCGGAAGATTGCAGGTACTGCCTACTATTTGGGAAAGAAATATGATGCTACCACAGGTAAAAGGATATTTTTAGATAAAAAAAGGGTTGTTTATACATCTAATTTTAATATTGATGAAGCTTCTGGAAATGTTTGGATAGATAAAACAGAGAAACCATTTTATATTGTGAATTTTTTATAATAATTAATAAAGTAAGAAGTACAGAAAAGGCATGGCAGAAAGGAATCTTGTTCATGTCTTTTCTGTTTAGGGAGAAAGCAATATGAAAGCAATACAGGATTTTTTAGCAAAACCAAATAAGACAATTCGGGAACATTCAGATGACTTGAAGAAGCGAGTATATTATTTGAAAGAAATAGGATATATAAAAGGAGAACGTTTGTTTTATCTTTTATTGGAGTGTTGTAAACATCATGATGATGGAAAAGCGAATTTTTCCTTTCAAAGACGTGTATCCAGTAAAAGATGGATTCCGTTTGATCCAGAAAAAGAAATACCACATAATGTATTATCTGTGTATTATTTGGATAAAACACAGTATGAAGAAATGGATTATTTAAAAATTGCGAGTGCAATTTTATATCATCATGATTATTGTGATGAAGATAGAGTGATAAATGAGAAATGGATGTTGATAGATGAAAATCTTTTAGAAGGTTATAGCAGTGAATCTTTAAGCGGAGATGAAATTGAATATTTAATGAATGAAGGACTTTATGGCGAAAATCTTATCATATTAAAAGGTCTTTTGCGAAGATGTGATTATAGTGCCAGTGGAGAATATGAAATTGAATATCCAAATGATTTTTTGCTTGAAAAATTAGAACGAATGATGCAACGCTGGAAAGAAAAAAATGAAAATGCTGGTTGGAATGAGTTACAAAAGTTTGCAATAGAAAACAGGGAAACGGATATAATTGCAGTTGCGTCCACTGGAATGGGAAAGACAGAAGCAGGTCTTTTATGGATAGGAGACCAAAAAGGATTTTTCATACTGCCGGTGCGAACTGCGATTAATGCGATTTATGACAGAGTAAGAGAAGAAATTCTTCAGGAAGAAAAGCTTGAAGAAAGAGTGGCGTTGCTACATTCAGAAGCATTGGAATATTATAATGATAATGTTGAAGAACTTGATATTACGGAATATTTTGACCGAGGAAAACATCTTTCTTTGCCTTTAAGTATTTCGACATTAGACCAATTATTTAATTTTGTTCTTCGTTATAAAGGCTATGAGACAAAATTAGCAACTTTATCATATTCCAAAATAGTAATCGATGAAATTCAGATGTATGAACCAGATTTACTAGCAGTATTAATCCGTGGATTAGGACAGATACATAGATTGGGTGGAAAAATCGCAATTGTTACGGCAACACTGGCTCCTTTTATAAAACAGCTTTTAAAAGAGGATGCTGAAATTGAATTTAAAGAAAAAGATTTTATTTTAGATAAAACACGTCATAGTGTGAGTGTAAAATATGGTGCAATACAGGCGGAAGATATTGTTACACAATATTTGGAAAATAAGAAATCTGGAAAATCTAATAAGATTCTGATTGTTTGTAACACAATAAAAAAAGCGCAGGCACTGTATGAAGAATTAAAAACTCAGTTGGGAGAAATAGAAGAATTAAATTTATTCCATAGTCGTTATATACGACAGGAGAGAAAAAAGCTGGAAAAAGAAATTCGCAGATTTGGAAAAACATATTGTGATGAAAAACATAAAATATTAGATTGTCAGAATGGAATCTGGATTTCTACGTCACTTGTGGAAGTTAGTTTGGATATTGATTTTGACTATTTATTTACAGAATTATCTGAATTAAACGGTTTGTTTCAAAGAATGGGAAGATGTAATCGGAAAGGTGTAAAAAATCTGGATAAATATAACTGTTTTGTTTATTGCGCAGGAGAAGAAGTAAAAAGAGGACAAAAAGGATTTTTAGACCCGATTTTTTATGAACAATCAAGAAAAGCGTTACAAGAAGTGGATGGACTTTTAAGTGAAGAGAAGAAAATGGATTTAATTAATCGGTATTTTACGATGGAGCAGGTAAAAGACAGCTCATTTATGAAAAAGTATCGAGAGGTTTATAATCAACTTATGGAATTGCGGATTGGTGATTTTTAGGAAGGAGAACAATTAAGGAGTATTTTTAATCAGGATATTATTCCTAAATTGGTATTTGATGAGAATAGGGAATTTATTTTAGAGCAGCAGGACCGATTAAGAAAAATAGAAAAACAGCTTAGAAAAAGTAAAGGAGAAGAAAGAGTACAGTATTTAAAGGAACGATTAAACTGTCAACAAAATTTAAAAGAATTTGTAGTTTCAATTCCAAAGTATGAATACCAAAACTATATGGAAAAAATCTGGGAAAGATTTGGATACGTTGGAATAAGTAAATATGAAAAGATTCCGATTATGGATTGTTATTATGATGAAAAAGGGTATTATCCATTAAATTATAAAGAAAGGACAATAGAAGATGAAATGATGATGTGTTAGGGGGGAATTTATGAAAGAAAAAGTAACAGGAACTATGGTTTATTATTATTTTGTCTGTAAAAGAAAGCTTTGGTATTTTAGTAATGAAATTAATATGGAAAGCGAAAATGAGAGTGTTATATTAGGAAAACTATTAGATGAGGGCAGTTTTAAGAGAGATGAAAAACATATTAATATTGATGATACAATTAATATTGACTTTATTCGTGAATATAAGGAATTGCACGAAGTAAAAAAGAGCAAAGCAATTGAAGAAGCAGGTGTCTGGCAGACAAAATACTATTTGTATTATTTGAAACAACGGGGTGTAACAGGATTAAAAGCACGGATTGATTATCCTCTGTTGAAACAGCACTTAGATGTGACATTGAATAAAGAGGATGAAGAAAAAATGAAGATAATATTGGAAGAAATGATAAAGATTTGTAAAAAAGAAATTCCGCCAGAATTTTCATCTCAAAAAATTTGTAAGAAATGTGCATACCATGATTTGTGCTTTATTTAGGGGAGGAGGTATTTGATTTTTTATGAAGCAGAGTTTTTATGTATATAATAATGGAGATTTAAAAAGAAAAGATAATACACTGCGATTTACTTCGTATGAAGGACAAAAAAGAGATATTCCGATTGAAAAAATCTCCGACATTTATGTGATGTCTGAAATGTCATTTAATACGCCATTCATTAGCTATATTTCCCAGTATGGAATTACAATGCATTTCTTTAACTATTATAATTATTATGTAGGAAGTTATTATCCGAAGGAAAGCCTTTTGGCGGGTCAGTTGCTGATAAAGCAGGTAGAGCATTATCAAGATTATGAAAAAAGATTGACATTAGCTAAAAAGTTTATTGAAGCAGCAGCAGATAATATTTATCGAAATCTGCGTTATTATAAGGCAAGAGAAAAAGATGTTTTAGGTGCTATGCAGGAAATTGATTATTTAAGGCGACAGCTATCAAAAGCAGAAACAATAGAAGAATTAATGGGAATAGAGGGAAATATCCGGAAAATCTATTATTCAGCCTGGAATGAAATTGTAAATCAAGAAATTAAATTTGAAAAAAGAGTGATGCATCCACCAGATAATATGATTAATTCTTTAATTTCATTTGTGAATTCTCTGATTTATGCAAAAACATTAAGTGAAGTGTATCATACTCAATTGAATCCTACGATTAGTTATCTGCATCAGCCAGGTGCAAGACGTTTTTCTTTATGCTTGGATTTATCAGAGATTTTTAAACCTCTTATAGCAGATCGGTTGATTTTTTCATTACTTAATCGCAGACAGATTACGGAGAATAGCTTTACAAAAGAATTTAATTTTCTTCACTTGAAGAAGGAGGCATCACAGTTAATTGTTACAGAATTAGAAGCACGTTTGAAACAAACAATTATGCATAGAGATTTAGGAAGACAGGTTTCCTATCAATATTTGATACGCCTAGAAGCATATAAATTAATTAAACACTTAATTGGCGAAAAGGAATATGAAGGTTTTCGGATATGGTGGTGATAGATAGATGTATATAGTGTTAGTGTATGATATCAGTCAAGACGAAAAAGGACAAAGAAGATGGTCAAGAGTATTTAAAATATGTAAGAAATATCTGTCTCATATTCAGAATTCTGTATTTGAAGGAGAAATATCAAAAGCACAGTTGGCGAAAATGAAAAATGAGTTAGGACCTTACATAAATGATGGACTTGATTCAGTTATTATTTTTAAAAGCCGTCAGGAAAAATGGTTAGACAAAGAATTTCTTGGTAAGGTAGAGGATAAAACTGGATTTTTGCTGTAAAAAAATTGTCGACCTCCGATAATGTAAAAATATGGGGAGGTCGACAATTAAAAGAACGTAGGAAATGCAGAAAAAGATGAAAAAGAATTAAGAGGAAAATCAAAAATTTTTGAGAAAAAGTGAGAGGTCGACAAAAAAGGGTTGAAAAACTAAGAAAAAAGTAGTAGTGTATAGGCACGGATATTAATAGAATCAAAGTGGAATTTAAAGAAAGACAAGCAAATTTAGAACAGATAGAGTAAGTGAATATTAATAGAATCAAAGTGGAATTTAAAGTTCGCCCATATTCTCAATGATGTGTATTGTCTCCCAATATTAATAGAATCAAAGTGGAATTTAAAGGACAAAATACTGTAATATCAAGCAGAATTCAGCGGTTGATATTAATAGAATCAAAGTGGAATTTAAAGATTAGCTTGATTTCAAGCTCGTTTTTTGTTTCAGAATATTAATAGAATCAAAGTGGAATTTAAAGATACTTAAAGGAGAAATGAGTAAGAGAAAAATTACACATATTAATAGAATCAAAGTGGAATTTAAAGTCATGACTGAACCAACATCACACAGACAACAGTTCAATATTAATAGAATCAAAGTGGAATTTAAAGATGCTTTGTTTATGATTGGAAGGTCATAGTCAAGTGATATTAATAGAATCAAAGTGGAATTTAAAGTCATTCCTGTGATTTTTTCAGCTTTTAATGTTCCATATATTAATAGAATCAAAGTGGAATTTAAAGCGAAAATTGAATATTTTTCTTGCAATCGGGCTTGTTATATTAATAGAATCAAAGTGGAATTTAAAGTAAGTATGCCCAATATACTGCACGAGGCAGACGGTATATTAATAGAATCAAAGTGGAATTTAAAGAAATTCACTACCCACACTGTTTTCCCTTCTTCTATATATTAATAGAATCAAAGTGGAATTTAAAGGCAGGTATTAGGAGATTCTGAAAAAGCTGCAGAAACCATATTAATAGAATCAAAGTGGAATTTAAAGAGGAATTATCACAATCAACGAATTCCGGGAACTTCATATTAATAGAATCAAAGTGGAATTTAAAGTTTTTTTCGTTGTGTATTGCTACTAAGTCAGTTACATATTAATAGAATCAAAGTGGAATTTAAAGGAAACAGGAAAATAAGAAACAGGAAGGACGGCTGGGTATATTAATAGAATCAAAGTGGAATTTAAAGTTCAATTTTCCAGCGCTTACAAAGTCAGCTACAATCATATTAATAGAATCAAAGTGGAATTTAAAGTTTCAAATCATCGGAACTCGAATTTGAACTAGTTGTATATTAATAGAATCAAAGTGGAATTTAAAGCTATTTCAAGTGGAATGAATGGTGCAAAATCAACTGTATATTAATAGAATCAAAGTGGAATTTAAAGAAATTTGAGTGGTTTTTGGATGATTATAAACGCAGAAATATTAATAGAATCAAAGTGGAATTTAAAGTTACAACGACCTTTAGAGCAGATGAAAAACGAAGATGATATTAATAGAATCAAAGTGGAATTTAAAGGAAATATCTCCGTCATTGACCCAACAGAAGCCATCAATATTAATAGAATCAAAGTGGAATTTAAAGGACGACGGAGAACTTCCGTTCTAAAATTAAAAGGGGATATTAATAGAATCAAAGTGGAATTTAAAGGGGACTGGCATAAGCTATGTCAGCACTTCCGGAGGACATATTAATAGAATCAAAGTGGAATTTAAAGCGCTTTTCTATACGCTTCCTTCAGGACCTCTTCGTCATATTAATAGAATCAAAGTGGAATTTAAAGTTGGACTCACTAACGAAAGAATTCCCGAAAGCTTCTATATTAATAGAATCAAAGTGGAATTTAAAGCTAGGCTTAACTCAACAAGAATTCGCCGACAAAATATATTAATAGAATCAAAGTGGAATTTAAAGCAATTTCAATGTGATAATTTTTAACTCCGTAGAGCGATATTAATAGAATCAAAGTGGAATTTAAAGAACTGTCATGGAAGTCATTAGTGGATACGAAGAATATATTAATAGAATCAAAGTGGAATTTAAAGTGTGCTTGATTTAATTCGCTTCTCTTTTCAGAGATAATATTAATAGAATCAAAGTGGAATTTAAAGATGAAGCTGAAATTGAAATTTGCTTTGAAATTACAATATTAATAGAATCAAAGTGGAATTTAAAGGATAGCTGTCTGCAAACATCATAATGTTTTTCATGTATATTAATAGAATCAAAGTGGAATTTAAAGTTCGGATTTTTTCGTCGCAAAATTGGTCCTTGTGCATATTAATAGAATCAAAGTGGAATTTAAAGAATGCAAGACCGTCCTGCAAATGCTCATTTAAAAGTGATATTAATAGAATCAAAGTGGAATTTAAAGGTTTCAAGCTGATTGATTGTTGAATCAACTGCATCAATATTAATAGAATCAAAGTGGAATTTAAAGTAGGTCATGGAAGCTGGAACAAGTTCAGTTCTGCCCGATATTAATAGAATCAAAGTGGAATTTAAAGATTGAAGGAGCACATTTTTATTTGAAAACTTTAATAATATTAATAGAATCAAAGTGGAATTTAAAGTATAAGTGCCGCTTTTTCTTTCCCTTGAGGCTTCTCATATTAATAGAATCAAAGTGGAATTTAAAGTGTGGCAGCCCGGGTAACTACATAACTTCTTAAGCATATTAATAGAATCAAAGTGGAATTTAAAGACTATATTACCGTTTAAATCACATAGTAAAAAACCATATTAATAGAATCAAAGTGGAATTTAAAGTTTCGAGCTATTGTATATTTTTTTTGCTTCTTTATCTATATTAATAGAATCAAAGTGGAATTTAAAGTGTTTACGGATAATCTTGTTGCAAGTATTCAGAAAGATATTAATAGAATCAAAGTGGAATTTAAAGAGGCTTCACCTTCGATAACACTCCCGCAGTCTGAATATTAATAGAATCAAAGTGGAATTTAAAGGTGCAACAAGAGATACAACAAGGCGATTGAGATGCTATATTAATAGAATCAAAGTGGAATTTAAAGAAAAAGAAATGAAAGAAAAAAATCCAGAGAAAACAATATTAATAGAATCAAAGTGGAATTTAAAGGATGAAGAAGATGATGATCTGGACTGTGAAACTGTTATATTAATAGAATCAAAGTGGAATTTAAAGGCATCATAAAAACCTTTATAAATGCCCTCTGTAACTATATTAATAGAATCAAAGTGGAATTTAAAGACAATCCAATGGGGAGATAAAAAACAAGTAGTAGGATATTAATAGAATCAAAGTGGAATTTAAAGAGACCTGTCAAAGCATCTGTAACAATATCTGAAACAAT
>OLQP01000566.1_pt1 | contig 29491 bp, 22 predicted proteins | sample 1643181 | NCBI WGS metagenome assembly OLQP01 (sample SAMEA3136710, study PRJEB25190) | human gut metagenome | biome: human gut; feature: human-associated habitat; material: faeces | place: Austria | collected 2013 | reverse complement strand
TCGAAGCGCCGAACGTCGCCCATGCACGGCGGTCGTGCAGCAGCGGCAGGAAGCGCACGCGCATCGCCAGGCAAAGCACCACCGAGAACGCGCACGACCACACCATGCGCGTGGCCAGCGCCTGAAGCGGCGGAACCGCCGAGAACAGCTTCCAGTAAACCGGAACGACGCCCCAGATGGCGTAGCAGAACGCGGCCTGCACCAGCGCACGGCGACCTTCCTGCCCGATGCGCGGCTTCGCGCCTGCGTCCCTTCCACCTTCCATAGCCGCCTACCCTAGCTCCGACCGTCGGTCCGCGCCCGGCGGTGCAACAGCCGCACGAACGCCGCGAAACCGAGCAGCGCCAGCACCACGATGGCCACCACAGCGGCGTATACGGCGAAGTCGCCGTTCTCGGCACCGCCGGCTCCGCGGGCAAAGCCGGCGGCGAGCGAGCTCAGCACGGCGGCGCTTGCCATGTTGAAGTTGGCGAGCGCCAGGTTTCCGGCGTACTTCTGCTCGCCGAACAGGCTGCGGGCGAACGCCGAGGCGATGACGGGCACGCAACCGTATGAGAAGCCGACGAGCAGCGCGCCCGCCACGAACAGGCCGGGCACCGGGTTCTTCTCGGCATCGAGCGCGCGGCAGTCGACGTCGCAGTCGATGCCGCCAATCAGCACCAACATGCCCGAGTCGCCGAACGGCACCGCATAGTACGGCGGGTTCTCCACGGGGAACAGGCGCGTGGACACCTTGGAGAAGTCCGCGTCCTTGCCCGCGTGCGCCAGCTCGTTGTAGCGCTCCACCGTCTCCACCAGCGCGTCAGCCGGGATGTTCACGGCCTTCGCCAACTCCTCGATGGAATCGGCCGGGATGATGGAGCCCTGCTCGATCTCGCCCTGGAAGTACGTGTCGGAGGCGTAGCCCGCAGCGAAGTGGTTGATGGCGTGCTCGTACTCGGCTTCCTGCTCGGGCGGGATGTAGTGCGTCACGCCGCCGAAGCACTGGGGCATCGCCGACAGCTGCTCTTTCCACTTGCTGTCGAAGATCTGGTACGACACGCCGCCCTTCTGACGCTTGATGGCGTTCTGCAGCTCCTGCGCTCCCACGTCCTCGTTGGCGAAGCGCTTGCCGTCCTGGTTCACCATGAGGAACGGGTCGATGCCGACGGAGTTCGTTCCCAGGCTGTGCGTCATCGGGGCATAGGGGCCGTCCTCCATGACCGCGCCGGCCCACATGGCCATCTTGTGGCCGTCGCCCGTGTTCACCGGCTTTCCGCTCTTGTCCATGGTGCTGAAAAAGCAGCCGTACTTCGTGGCCTGGGGCGCGTAGTACGTCAGCATCTCGGTGTCGCTGGACATGTCGCCGCACGACAGCACGACGCCCTTCTTCGCGTTGACGCGCACGATGTTGCCGTCTTCGTCGGACGCGTACACGCCCACCACCTTGTCGCCTTCCTTGATGAGCTGCTCGCCCTTCAGGTTGAAACGCGCCTCGGCGCCGGCCTTCTGCGCGGCCTCCAGCGTGCCGTGCATGGCCCAGCCGTGGTCGGGCAGCAGGTGCACCATGCCGGGGAAGCACGGGTAGTTCTCCTCGCGCCAATTGTAGTTCTCGTTCACCGGGAAGCGCTCAGGGAACACGTAGGGCTTCTCGGGGTCGGTGGGCACGTCGTGATCGCTGGTCAGCAGCTCGTGCTCGGCAGTGCCGATGTACCAGTCCAAGTCCGGGCCGGAGTTCGCGATCCAATAGTTCAGCAGCTGCGCATTGGGGCGGTTGCCCATGACCTTCATCAGCTCGTTGACCACTTCCTGCGTCTCAGGCTGCTCGATGCCCAGCTGCTTGTGGATCTCGCTGCCGAACGTGCCGAACTCGCCCGAGCGGTAGCCCACGTCGGAACCTTTATCGAAGCCGAACGTCTTCGCGCCCGACTCCGCGGCCTCGCGCAACGCACACACGCCCGCCAGGCCGAGGCCCACCACGCACACATCGACGTCGACGGTCTCGGTCACCTTCGACTCGTCGACGGGCGCCGGCGGGTTCATGAACGACGGCACGAACTCCGTAGGGTTGCCGCCCGCCGCTGCGCCGCCCGCACCTGCCGCGCCGCCCTCGGCCGCGCCAGCGTCCGCGCCCGCATCGCTTTTCGCACCCGGCGCGCATCCCGCGAGGCCGGCCGCCCCGGCCACCGCAGCTGTCGCGCCCAAGCCGAGAAACGTGCGACGGGTGAGTTTCTGCTCTCTCATAATGATCCCCTTCCCTCTTCCTTTGACGAAATGGCCGACCGCCGAAAGGCCGCCAACCACGCCTCCAGCATACGAAGCGGCAGGCAAACGGGCATCACCCAGAGCCGCCAAGACCCGGTTTTCTGTCACCCGAAACGGCCAAAATGAGCAGCGCAGCGCTTCGCGACGGGTATCATGTAGGGCAGGGCGCGGCATCCGCACGGGAAGCGGATCGCTCGGGGCGTGGAGGGGAGATCGAACATGGCTACGCGCGCAGCATGCTACGCAGGATATGCGTTTCTCCTGCTTGCCAATATCCTCAGCTACCATGCGACCACCGCGTTCGCCAGCGTGCCCTCATTCGACGACGGCACGTACATGCCGGTGCTCGGCGCGACGCACGCAGCAGCGTTCGTAGCCGTCGCCCTGCGGTACCGCAACGTCGCGCACGAGCCCCTTGGCTCAAAGGCGGCCGGTTTCGCCGCCGTAGCGCTGTGCATAGGATTCGCGCTGGTGCTGGGATCATGCAGCGTAGGCATGCAGCCCGGGTTCGTGGCGGGCACGGTGCTCATCGGCGTCGGCCAGGCGGTGCTCAGCTTGCTGTGGCTGTCGGCGCTGCCGATGTTTTCCTACCGCACCAGCTACCTGTTCCTGCTGGGCAGCCATGCGGCCGCCACCGCGCTGTGCGCGATCGTGCTGCAATGCCCGCAGGAATGGTACATCCCCATCACCCTGGCATCGCTGCTGGCGGCATGCGCCTGCGCCACCCGGCTGCGCGTCGCACGGCCCATCGAGCGCACCTTCTCCAGCCAGATAGCCGACGTCGCGCCGCTCGTGGGCAAAGGCGTGCTTGCCGTAGGATTGTTCGCCCTGCTCAGCGGGTTCGTCACCAGCCTATCGGGGCAACCCGACATCGATCCCGATCTCATGCAGTACCTCGTGCTGGGGATTTCCGCCTGCGTGCTGGTTATCATGTCGGTGCCCGCGCTGCTGTTTCGCCAGCCGTTCAAGCTGGAAAGCAGCTACCGCGTGGCCCTGCCGCTTTCCGCGCTGGGCCTGCTGGTGCTGCCAGGGCTGACGGAAGCCGTCCCTCCCGCTATTGCCGGCACGCTGGCCACCACGGGCTACATGATGTGCGGCATCGTGCTGGCCTGCACCATCGCCGAAGTGGGAAAGGCTGCGCGCATACCCGTCATGCCGCTATTCGCCGCAAGCGATACGGTTTCGCTGCTGTGCCTGCTGGCGGGAACGGAAGCGGGTGCGCTGACCCGCGTGTACCTTCCGGGGACGAACGCCGGGTTCGCCCTCATCGGGTTGGGAACGTTGTACCTGGTCATGCTGGGTGCTTCCTGGCTCCTTGGCCGCGAGCGCATCCCGCGCCGCAGCGATCCGCAGCCTTCACCGCCGCCCGAGCAAGACGCGCGACCATCCGGCGGCGCCGCCTCGGAACCCGCCGACGCAACCCGGCTTGCCTCCGCGCCGATCCAGATCGTCGCCGCGCCCGAACCCGATCTCGTCGCCGCCGCCTACGGGCTGAGCGATCTGGAGACTACCGTCTTCAAACAGCTTCTAGAGGGTCGCACCATCGCGCGCATCGCGCAGGATCTCTACCTCTCGCCGAGCGCCGTGAAATACCATACGCAGAAGATCTACCGAGCCTTCGACGTGCATACCCGTGCGGAACTGGCGGCCTTCATGCGCCAGCCTCGCTTGGCCGACGTCGCGCCCGCGCGCTCCACGGACGCGTTGTCGCCCGAAAGCCGCGCTTTTACACCCGAAACCGAGGCTTTCGGGCGACAATGCGCCGTCGGAGACGACCAGCCGGCATCAGCGCCCCTCGCGGTCACCCGCGCGAACCCGTGCGAGCGCTTAGCCCTCCAACACGGCCTGACCGACCGCGAGCGTCAAACGCTCGAGCTGCTGGCCCTCGGGGAAACGGTGGCCGCCATCGCGCGCGCTCTCGACGTCTCGGAGAACACCGTGAAGACGTATACGAAGCGCGTGTACCGGAAGCTCGACGTCCACTCCAAGCAGGACATCATCGACCTGTGCCGCGAGGGGTAGCCGACAGCGCACGATGCCGTCGTCAAGCCCTACCCCCCTTTCGGCGGGCTAAAACGAGAATCGCCCGACCGGCTTCAACCGATCGGGCGATTCGCTTCTTCTCGCAGAAAACGGAGCGAGCCATCGGCCCCGTTCACCTGTCTCATTCTGCCTCGTTCCCTACTGCTTCACCACCAGCACGTCGCAGCGGAGGTTGCGGATGAGGAACGTGGACACGCTGCCCACGAACACGTACTTGATGTTCGACAGCCCGCGCTCGCCGCACACCACGAGGTTCGGCTCGAACGGCTCGATCAGCTCGTGCTCCAGCGTGTCGGCGATGCGCCCCGCGTGCACAGACACTTCCACGGACGGAATGTCCGGGTTCTGGCGCGCCGCAGCCAGCACGTCGGCCAGGTCGGCTTCGATGCGCTTTTTGCCCTCGGCGCACAACGCTTCGAAATCGACGCCCGAAGCCTCGTAGGGAACCGAATCGATCACGTGGCCGAACATGAGCTTCGCGTGGTTGTCCGCCGCAAGCGTCACCGCGCGCTGCGCGACCGCTTCCTGCGTCGACGCGCCGTCGAGCGCGGCGAAGATACGAGCGTATTCCTGCGCCATGGTCGTTCCTTTCCCTCGATTGCATCTGGGGTCATTGTACCCCAAGCAGCACCTCCGCGCGCCGCCGAACGCTACGACGTAACCAGCAAGATGACGCCGACGCACAACAACAGCACGTACGTGAGTTTGAGGAACCTTTCCTGGCTGATCTTCTTCTGCAGCTTGCTGCCCAGAAACGTGGCCAGCACGGCCAACGGCACGCAGAACACGATGATCTGGACGACGTCGCCCGTGAAGTGCCCCTGCTGAAACGCGATGCCTGCGTAAATAAGGTTGAGCACGGTCCACACGGCGGACAGCGTGATGCGGAACTGCTGCTGATCGCGCAGCTTCTGCACCGCGTAGATGACCAGCAGCGCGCCGCCCGACACGAACATGCCTTGGATCAGGCCGGCCAGAGCGAGAATGATCCACAGCGCCCATTCCGGCATGAACTTCTGCTGGGGCACCGCCAGGTTCTTGATACCGATGATCACGATGATCACGCCGTAGATCTTCAACAGGATATGCAGGGGCACCAGGGTATCCAGCCAAATGCCCAGCACCATGAACACGATCATCGCGCCCAGGATCTTGCCAAGCTCGCGCCAATTCACGCTCTTGATGTTGAGTGCCGTCAGCAAGCCGCAGGCGAAAAAGCCCATCGCGTTGAGGATGGACACCGTAGATTCCAGGCCCAGCAGCGTCGTGCCCACCGGCATGGCGAAGATGTTCCCTGCGAATCCCGTGATGGCCTGGACCGTGTATGCGAAAAAGAACGCGGCCAGGAAAAGCGCTTTTTCCATATATGCTACAATCCTTATCTATGTGACCAGCCTACAAGTGTAGCACGGGGCGCACATCATAAGACGACGCACACGCCAGAGGACGGAATTGCATGGCGGGATTCACCATCACCATCGCAGGAGACTCGGCGCTCAACTTGGAATTCGCCCATGCGATATCCGCGGAGACGAGCGCCAAGATCCGCATGGCCGCAGACAACCTTACCGCAGATCCCATTCGGGGCATCACCGAGCTGGTGCCCACGTTCTGCTCGCTTATGGTGTATTACAACCCCCTGGTCATCACGTTCGACGAGCTGTCCACGAAGCTGCGCTCCAAGCTGCGCGACGTGGGCGAGGCCGACCTCAGCATCCGCAAAATCGTGCCCATCCCCGTGTGCTACGGGGGCGAGTTCGGCCCCGACCTAGCGAACGTGGCGCAACTGGCAGGCCTTTCCGAAGACGAAGTGATCGCCATCCACACCGAGCGCGACTACCTCATCGACATGCTGGGCTTCCTTCCCGGCTTCGCCTACCTGGGCGGCCTCGACGAGCGCCTGCACACGCCGCGCCTGGCCGTGCCGCGCACGCGCATCGAGCCGGGCAGCGTCGGAATAGGCGGCGCGCAGACGGGCATCTACCCGCTGGCCTCCCCCGGCGGCTGGCAGATCATCGGGCGCACGCCGCTCAAACCCTACGATCCCGATCGTGAGGAACCCATCCTGTACGCAGCGGGCGAGTACCTGCGCTTCGTGCCCATCACGCCCGACGAGTACACCGCCATCGAAGCGCAGCTGGCCGCGGGCACGTATTCGTACGGCATCTTCGTGGAAGGCGAGTAGCATGGGTCTGGTCGTCAAAAAACCCGGTGTGATCACCACCATCCAGGACGTGGGGCGCTTCGGCTATCAGGGCAGCGGCTTCTCCACGAACGGCGTGATGGATCATCGCGCGTTCGCCATCGCGAACCTCCTGGTGGAGAACGACCCCGGCGCACCCGTGCTGGAATTCGCGCTGGCGGGACCCACGGTGCGCTTCACCACGAACACCTGCTTCGCCATCACGGGCGGCGACTTCGCGCCGACGCTGGACGGCGAACCCGTGCCCATGTACGCGGCCGTCATGGTGCGGCGCGGCTCCATCCTGCGCTTCAAGGCGTCGCGCACCGGCTGCTACGGTTACTTGGCCATCGCGGGCAACAGCGTGCGCGTGCCCGAAGTGATGGGCAGTCGCTCGACGAACCTCAAGTGCGAGTTCGGCGGATGGAAGGGTCGCACGCTCATCGTCGGCGACTACCTGCCGTTTTCCACGAAGAGCGTGGACTTCCTGCCCAACCTAGGGTCGCACCGCATCGACGGCGACAACGAGTTCTACGGCTTCGACCGCGACGAAATCACCGTGCGCGTGGTGCCCGGGCCTCAGCAGGACATGTTCACCGACAAAGGCCTGGCTACGTTCTACGGGCAGGCGTACACCACCACCACGAAATGCGACCGCATGGGGTACCGCCTGGACGGACCGGAAATCGAGACGAAGCACGGGTCCGACATCATCTCCGACGGCGTGGCGTTCGGCGCCGTGCAGGTACCGTCGCACGGACGGCCCATCATCATGCTGGCCGACCGGCAAACTACCGGCGGTTACGCGAAAATCGGCACCATCGCCAGCGTGGACATCCCGAAGCTGGTGCAACGTCCGCCGGGCGGCAAGATCCGCTTCGAGTCCATCGGCGTGCAGGAGGCCCAAGCGCTGCTGCGCGAAGAGGCGCACCTGTTCGAAATGCTGGCGTTGAAAGTGAGGCGGCCCAGCGCCGACGGCATATCGCCCCGGCGCACGGCGCGGCGCCTGACCCCCATCCTGGAGGAACAGGCACGCAAGTCGCAGGCCGACATGTTGTGGATCGACCGAGCCGATCGCTCCCAGCGCGTCGGCAACCGCAACGCCCTGGGAACCGTCCCGCCAAAGAAACAACCGCCCGACGCAACCGACACCACCGAACGCGCAACGACGTAGACGAAGAAGAAGTAGGTAGGGGTTCGCCGAAGCCGGCCGTCACAGAACCCCGTCACAAACGTAGGAGAACCGCCATGGATACGAAAGCCATCGAAGAACTGATCGCCATCATGGACAAGGCCGAGCTCACGGCCTTGCGCGTGGATGACGGCGAAACGAAAATCGAATTGGAGCGCAACCACGGCCCGCTCTCGTCTACCGCGCTGCCGCTCATGGCCGATCGCGTGAGCGCGCTGCTGGCCGGCAAGACCGAAAGCCACGAAGCGGCCGCCGTCGAGGACGCCGACGAAAGCTCCATCCTCGTGCGCAGCCCCATGGTGGGCATGTTCTACATCTCGCCCAGCCCCGACGAAGATCCCTTCGTGAAGGTGGGCCAGGAAGTGCTGTCCGGCCAGACGCTGGCCATCGTCGAGGCCATGAAGATGATGAACGAGATCACCACGCCCGCCCCCGGCATCGTCGTGGAGGTGCTGGCAGCCAACGGCACGCAGGTCGAATACGACCAGCCGCTGTTCCGCGTGGCCACCGCCGCCGGCGAAACGCACTAGGGCGGCGCGCGCCATGTTCGACAAGATACTCATCGCCAACCGCGGCGAGATCGCCGTCCGCATCATCCGCGCCTGCCGCGCCATGGACATCAAGACGGTGGCCGTGTACTCCACGGCCGACAAGCATTCGCTGCACGTGTACCTGGCCGACGAGAGCGTGTGCATCGGCCCGCCCGCCGCGCGCGACTCGTACCTGAACATCGCCGCCATCCTGTCCGCCGCGAAGGGCACCGGCGCGCAGGCCATCCATCCCGGCTACGGCTTCCTGTCGGAGAACTCGACGTTCGCGAAGCTGTGCCGCGAGAACGACATCGTGTTCATCGGCCCCGCGCCCGAGGTCCTGGACCGCATGGGCAACAAGAGCCAGGCCCGCAAGACCATGATGGAGGCGGGCGTGCCCGTGGTTCCCGGCACGAAGGAGCCCGTGCACCATCCGGAGGAAGCGCTGGCGATGGCACGCGAGATCGGCTGGCCCATCATGATCAAGGCGTCGTCGGGCGGTGGCGGCAAGGGCATGCGCATCAGCCACGACGAGCACGACTTCTCCGAGCAGTTCTCCATCGCTCAGCGCGAGAGCGTGGGCGCGTTCGGCGACAACACCATGTACCTGGAGCGCTGCGTGCTGAGCCCGCGCCACGTGGAGGTGCAGATCATCGCCGATACGTACGGCACCGTGGTGGCCCTGGGCGAGCGCGATTGCTCGGTGCAGCGCAACCACCAGAAGATGATCGAGGAAAGCCCCTCGCCCGTGATGACGGAGCGCGTGCGCGACGAGATGCTGGAAGCCGCCGTGCGCGCGGCGCAGGCCGTGGGCTACACGTCGGCGGGCACCATCGAGTTTCTGCTGGACGATAAGCTGAACTACTACTTCATGGAGATGAACACGCGCATCCAGGTGGAACACCCCGTCACCGAGATGGTCACGGGCACCGACCTCGTGGAAGAGATGATCCGCGTGGCGGCGGGCGACCCGCTGACGTTCACGCAGGACGACATCACGTACCGCGGCCACGCCATCGAATGCCGCGTGAACGCCGAGCAGCCCGAGCGCGGGTTCCTGCCGTCGCCCGGCACCATCTCGCAGATGCACCTGCCCGGCGGCAACGGCGTGCGCGTGGACACGGCGGCGTACGACGGCTACGAGATCACGCCGTATTACGACTCCATGATCGCCAAGGTGATCGTGCATGGACGCGACCGCACCGAGGCTATCGCGAAGATGCGCACCGCGCTGGAGGAGATGGTGGTGGTGGGCGTGAAGACGAACCTGGACTTCCAGTACGCCATCATGGAGAACGAGACGTTCGCCGCCGGCCACGCCGACACCAGCTTCATCGAGCGCTTCATGAAGGGCGAAGTGTAGGGGTTTCTGGCGGATCCGCTCGGGGCATGCCCAGTCGCTCAGACAGTCCTGGCTCGCACAAACAGCCCACTGGGCTGTTTGGCTCGCTGCGGCGACGCGAAGCTAGATCGCTTGGTGGGCACGCCCCGAACGGATCCTTCGCACGTCTGATGTCGCCCTTCATGGACCGGCGAGGGGCTTGCGGGCGGCGAGGGCGGCGTCGGACGTAGGCTCGAAAAGCCCTTTTGTGCGGGGCGCGAGGTTCGCCGTTCTGAGAGAGGAAGGGATGGGCTACCTGGTTGCTATCCTGAGCAGAGGCCGAGCCCCGCAGGTTGTCATCCTGAGCGGAGCGCCGCCAGGCGCAGAGTCGAAGGATCCCGTGTGGCGCCAGCAAAAGGCGCCGCCGTCCTCAACCCCTCGAACCCGCGATCGGCCACCCGGTTCGGCAACGGAAAAGCATCGGCCACACCCCGCCTTGGCAGAGATCGCACGCTATGCACGATTTTTTCGGGTAACCAGTCCGTCATCTCGGAGAAATCGCTGGTCGGCTTCTGCGATTCGCGCGCAAAATCGTGCATAGCGTGCGATCTCTGCCAAGGCACGGAACACGTGACTCGGAAACAACATGGCGGTCATAAAGACGCTGCTCGAAAGCGATCATCAACGTGCCATAATTATGGCGACACCGAGGAAAGGGGTTCTCTTATGATGGATGCTCAAGTTCCCGTCAAGCCCGAGGGCGTGGCTGACGACGTCTGGGCGCAGATGCTTTCCGCTTCTCCGGTCGAGGCGCGGCATCTCATTCGCTCGGGGGAGTTCACGGCGCCGACGAGCGGGCTGTGTCCCGGGTATGCGCAGGCGAACCTCATCGTGCTGCCGAAGGAGCAGGCCTACGACTTCCTGCTGTTCGCGCAGCGCAACCCCAAGCCGTGCCCGCTGCTGGAAGTGACCGAGGTGGGCGCACGCGAGGCTGCCATCTGCGCAACCGACTGCGACATCGCCACCGACTTCCCGCGCTACCGCATCTACGAGCACGGCAAGCTGGTGGCCGAAGTGGAGAATGTCGAGGACTACTGGCGCGACGACCTCGTATCGTTCGTCATCGGCTGCTCGTTCTCGTTCGAGTCCGAGCTCATCGAGGCCGGCATCGAGATCCGCCACAACACCATGGGCTGCAACGTGCCCATGTACCTGACGGGCGTGCCGTGCACCCCGGCGGGCTCCATGAGCGGCAACATGGTGATGTCGATGCGCCCCATCCCCTACGACCAGGTGGTGAAGGCGGTGCAGATCTCCGGTGCCATCCCGAAGGTGCACGGCGCCCCTATCCACATCGGCGATCCGGATGCCATCGGCGTGCGCGACATCATGCATCCCGAGTTCGGCGACCCTGTGGAAATCCGCGACGGCGAAGTTCCCGTGTTCTGGGCCTGCGGTGTCACGCCCCAGTCCATCGTCATGAACAGCAAGCCGCCCTTCGCCATCACCCACGCTCCCGGCTGCATGCTCATCACCGACACCAAGAACATCAACCTGAAGGAATAGGCTCGTTCACCCCACGAACGAGTGTTTCACGTGAAACACTCGCACCCAACGCCCCGCGCTCTTCACCTGGCGCGGGGCGTTGCTTTACAATAGGTTGAAACCACGCAGGAAAGAAGGCTGCCTATGTACCGCATCGACTTGAACAGCGACCTGGGCGAGAGCTTCGGGCGCTACACGCTGGGGCTCGACGACCAGATCATCCCGCTTGTGTCCAGCGCGAACATCGCGTGCGGGCAGCATGCGGGCGATCCGGTGGTCATGCGCAAGACGGTGGGCATGGCGAAGGACGCCGGCATCGCCATCGGCGCGCATCCGGGCTATCCCGATCTGCAGGGCTTCGGGCGCCGCGACATGCACCTGTCGCCCGACGAGGCGTACTCCTACATGCTGTACCAGATCGGCGCGCTGCAGGCGTTCTGCTCGGCGCAGGGCGTGCAGCTCGCGCACGTGAAGCCGCACGGCCAGCTGTACAACCACGCCGCCATCGATTCCGAGTTGGCAGCTGCGCTGGCGCAGGCCGTCCGCGACGTGGACCCCAAGCTAGTGCTGGTGGGCCTGGCCAACAGCGCGCTTGTGGACGAAGGCCGCAAGCTGGGGCTGGTCACGGCCGAAGAGTTCTTCGCCGACCGCAACTACACCGACGAGGGCCGCCTGGTCAGCCGCAACGATCCTGCCGCGCTCATACGCGACGAAGAACACGCCATCGAGCGCGTCAAGAACGCCATCCGCGAAGGCGCCGTGCTGTCCGTCACGGGCAAGCTGGTGGACCTCCACCCCGACACGCTGTGCGTGCACGGAGATTCCCCCAGCGCGCTGGCCTTCGTCAGCCGCATCCGCCAGGAGCTGGAACAAGACGACATCGCCATCAAAGCAGTGGGAGCTGAATAAGCCCTGCTCCTACCGCTGGACGAAACATGGCAAGTTCGCATCGCCATGGCTATCCTCACATGAAAATAAAGCAACGATGCGTTCGTTTGACCTGGTCGTTCGGATATCGAGGCAAAGATGAACGCTTCGCGACCCCTCTCGACATGCACATTTCGACGCGGACTTGCCACGTTTCGCCTTGGCGACCGCACCCCGCCGCCAAACAGCGGAATCCGAGCTCGATTGCGCAAAACGGCCCCGCGCAAGGGAGGGAAGGGTTGCGCGGGGCCGGGCGAATGAGGGGCCGCGCCGTGCGGCGAACGGCCCCGGGATAGTCGATTGCGGCGGCATCGCGCCGCCTGGCGCTACTTGGCGGCCAGCGCCTTGCCGATCATGCGGGCGAACGTCACCGAACGGCCGCAGCAGTTGCCCGTGGACATGTTCGGGTACGTGTGCGCATAGTACGAGCCCGAGTCGACGCCGGTCACGTACAGGCCCTCGATGGCCTCGCCCTCCTCGTTCACGGCCTGGAAGTTCTCGTTGATGGTGATGCCGTCGAGCGTGCACAGCATGTAGCCCGAGGTGCGCACGCCGTAGAACGGCGCCTTGCGCACGGGCGACAGGCGGAAGGCCTCTTTGCCGAAGTCGGGGTCGACCTGGTTGTCGTAGTTCTCGTTCTGGCGCTCCACCGTCTTCTTGAGGTTCTCGGCCGGAATGCCCAGGCCCTTCGCCAGCTCCTCGATGGTGTCGGCCTTCACGATGTAGCCCTCGGCCAGCAGCCCCTCGTTGATGCCCTTCACCGTTTCCAGCGTCATGTTCGTGGGCGCGCCGTTCTCGAAGGGGTACACGCGCGCGCAGCCGTGGATGTCGAACTGCTCCAGGTACGTCTCGTAGTCCGAATCCCAGATGTCCACCACCGTGTGGTGCGGCTGCGTGAGCGCCGCGTTCAGGATGTAGTCGTACGGGCCGGACTCGTTGGCGAAGCGCTCGCCGTTGAGGTTCACCTTGAGCCACGGGTTCGAGCCCATCCAGAACAGCGAGCCCGTGGTCTGCGCGCCGCCGAACTCGTCGGGCTTCACGGCAACGCGGTCGAACACCATGGCCGTGTGCACCTCGTCCATGCGCGCGCCCGCCCACATGCACGACTTGATGCCGTCGCCCGTGGTGCCGTCGATGGCGATGGACAGCGAGTACTTGTTCAGCGTCTGCGGCTGCAGTGCCTTCAACATGTCCTCGTTGCGCGCGTAACCGCCCGTGCACACCACGGTGCCCTTGCTGGCGTTGATCTTGATGTAGCCGTCGGAGCCCTTGGCGATGGCACCGGTCACCTTGCCGTTCTCATGCACGAGCTTCACAAGCGGCGTGGTGAAACGGAAGTCCACGCCCACCTTCTTGGCGTAATCGCCCAGGACGATCTTGCCGTTCGTCACATCCTTGAGGCCCGCGAACTCGGCATCGGCCGGCCAGCTGGGAATATGACCCGTGGCCCAGTGCTTGTAGATGGACGGTTTGGCATCGTTCGCCGCCTCGAAGAACAGCTGGAACCCGGCTTCTTCCAGGCGATCCTGATACCAATCGATGGCCTCGCCCGAATTCTGCGCCCAGATGTGGTACAGGCGCGGGTTGCAGTAGCCGTCGGCGTAGCGCATGAGGTCGTTGCATATCTCGTTCTCGTCGATCTCGCAGCCGGCCTCCTTCTGCAGGCGGCTGTTCAGCGAGCCCAGGTTGTCGCGCACGCCGCCGCCGATGGCGGCCTTCTCGATGCAGACGACCTTGGCGCCCTCCTCAGCAGCCGAGCACGCGGCGAACAGGCCGGACGTGCCGGCGCCGCACACCAGCACCTCGGTGTCGATGGTTTCGACGATCTTGTCCTCGGGAATCTCCGGCTCTGCGCCCAGCCAGTCGTTCACGGCCGCGGCGGCCTCCTCGTCCTTCGTCGGCGCGGCGCTCGGCGCGCATCCCGCCAGCCCGGCCCCGGCCAGCGCGGCGGCCGTGGCTCCCAAACCCAGAAACGCGCGACGGCTCAATCCCTTGGTTGCTTTCGTCATGACTCTCCCCTTCCTTGTTGCGAATATCGTCGAAGCGTTGGAACGCCTCGTTGGTACGCTTTCAACTCTACGGGTCGTCCGGCGGAAAAGCGTCACGCGAGCCGAGTGAAGCGCCTCATACGGGTCGGGTGATTTTGCCTTCCGACCCCTTATGCGCCGTGCGCTCCTGATAGAATAGCCTCCGGAAACACCGCACGATGCAGATCCGGGGAGGGGTGCAAGCATGGTTGCCGCGTTCCCACATATCGCGTCCGCGAGCGCGAGCACGACCGCTCCGGCGCATCCCCTGCGCTTCCTCGCGTGCACCCTTGCGCTCGCCGGCTCGTTCGTCGGCTACTGGCTGCTCAACTACAGCGCCTTCCCCCTGTTCGATCCCGTGTACTTCTGGACGCGCGAAGCCAGCGCCGTCGTGGGCGGCATCACGCTCACCGCGCTCGCCTTCGCGTCGTACTGGCATCCCGGCCTGTTCACCAGCAGAAGGTTCTTCGCGGCAGCCGTGTCCACGATGATCGCCGGATCGCTAGTGATGACGGCGGGCATCTTCGCCTCGCTGCCCGCCGTGCTGGTGTGCGGCGCGGCGCTGGTTACCGTGGGTACCGGGCTGGCGAACATCATCGTGGGCATCGGGTGCATCGGTTTGGACATGCGCCGCCTCGGCATCAGCGTCACGGCGGCGTACGTGCTGGCCTACGCCCTGCGCGGCGTGTTCGCCTTGCTGCCGTGGGAAGCGAACCTGGTGCTGTTCTGCTTCATCCCCTTGTTGACGGTGACGCTGGTCGCGCCGTACGCGCGCCCTTTGCTCGACCAGGTGTACGCCGAAGGCTCGCCTGCGCAGGCCGCGGTCACGGCGCCGTCGTCGTTCTTGCCGTTCGGCCACCAGCTGTTCGTCACGCTGCTGCTGCTCCGCTTCATCTACGGCTACACGCTCACGTTCGGCGAGGTGGGCCGCGTGCCGCTGCTGGCGCTCGGCGCGCTGGCGCCTCTAGTGCTGGTGCTGGGATACGTGGTGCTCAGCCGCAAGCCGTTCTCGCCCGACGCGTTCTTCCAGCTGTCCATCCTGTGCTCGGTGGCTGGGTTCCTCGTGCTGTCCATCGCCACGGTGAACGGCACGCTGATCAGCACGCTCTTGTCGTGCGGCACGGGGTTCTTCGAGATTCTCATGTACTTCGTGCTCATCGCGCTGGGGGCGAAGAACACGGTGAGCGCGCTGCCGATGCTGGCCTGGGGCAATGCCATGGCGTCATGGGGCACGCTGCTGGGCGCCAACTTCGGACGGTTCACGAACGAGATGGCGGCCGACGCCACCACGACGTCCATCATCTCGGCCTGCATCGTGTTCGGCATCGTGGCATACGTGGTGCTCGTGCAGAAATCGTTCAGCTTCTCGCACACCATCCAGGGCATCAAGCCGCTCACGCCGCTCGTGTCGTCAAGCGCGGGCGACGGCCCGCTGTCCCCCGTCGCCGACCGGTGCGCGGCCATCGGCACGGCCGCCGGGCTCACCGATCGCGAGCAGGAGATTTTCGAGTACCTGGCGCGCGGACGCAACGTCCGCTTCATCCAGGACGAGCTGACCGTGTCGTACAACACGGTGAAAACCCACGTCAGCCACATCTACGCGAAGCTCGACGTGCACTCGCACCAGGAGCTGATCGACCTGGTAGAGCGTCAGGCTTAGCGCCCGGAAGCATGCGAGCGCCCGTATTCGGGCGAATACGGGCGCTATGACGGGCCGGCTAGCGCACGGCTATTCGGCGTCGGCCTCGAGCGCCTCGACGGCCTCGTCGATGCAGCGCAGCGCGTTGAGGCTGCGCGGGTAGCCGATGTAGGGCACGCACTGGGACACCACCTTGATGAGGAACGCGCGGTCGTTGCCCACGCGCATGTTCGCCTGCGCGTGGCTGACCAGCTGCGGCTCGCACCCGCCCTGAGCGGCCAGGAAGCACAGCGTGATCATCTCGCGCTGCGCGTCGTCGAGGCCCGTGCGCGTGTAGTAGTCGCCGAAGCAGTTCTCGGCCAGCCAGCGGTTGATGTGGCGCGTTTCCTCGGGACCCGACTGGTAGAAGTCGGCCATGTGCGGCCCGAAGAGGTCCACCTGCTTCTGCGCGCCGGCTTCGAGGCGCGTGTCCTCGGTCGTGGTGGCCTGCCCCTCCAGCGGCAGCGACACGAGGCGATGCTCCAGCAGCTCGTTCACCGCGTACAGAAACGGCAGCATGCGCCCCATCCCCACGTACGGCGTGGCCTGGTAGACGATCTCCTTGATCTCAACCGGCGTGAGGCCCACGTTGAACGCGCCTTTCGCCATGGCCTTGAACAGGTCGATTGCCTGCGCGCCGACGAGCGATGCCAAAATGGCCATCATGCGCGTGCGGTCGTCCAGGTCGTCGCTGGCGGGCACTTCGCCGAAGGCGAAGCGATCGAGGCGCTCGACGAACTCGGGATCGGTGCTCGCGAGCGGCGAATCGAACCCGGGGAAGAGACGCTTGCGGTAGGCCTGCGCTTGCTCGTTGATCGTAGTCATGCTTGCTCCTTCTCACCTGCTTGTTGTATTGAGGTCATAGTACCTCTTCGAGTTGGCTCCAAGTCAACTGTTACCAATAAAGAAACATATTACCGAAAGCAACCGCGCCGAATAGCGCGCGGCGGCCCCTCCCCGCGCCCGCCGCGCGCTAACCCAGCACCTCGCGGTACACGCGCTCGTCCTCGTCCCCGAACACGTTGAACACCACGCGCTCGATGCGCTCGTCGCGCGCGAGCCACGCCCGCACCTCCCCCACCGCGATGCGGGCGGCGCGCTCGCGCGGGAAGCGAAACTCGCCCGTCGAGATGCAGCAGAACGCAAGGGACGCGACGCCCGCAGCGGCCGCGGCGTCGAGGCTCGCGCGGTAGCACGACGCCAGCTGCTCCTCCTGCGCGGCGGTCGGCTCTCCGGTGGGAACCTGCGGCCCCACCGTGTGCACCACGAAGCGCGACGGCAGGTTGAACGCGGACGTCACCTGTGCGCGCCCCACCGGCTCGTCGTGCCCCTGCGCGCGCATGAGCTCGTCGCACACCAGGCGCAGCTGCATCCCGGCGAACGTGTGGATGGCGTTGTCGATGCAGTGGTGCCCGGGAATGAAACAGCCCAGCAGCTTGCTGTTCGCGGCGTTCACGATGGCGTCCACCGCGAGCGTGGTGATGTCGCCGCGCCACAGCGCCAGCCGCCCGTCGACGCCGCCGTCGCCCACCGGCGCCAGCGCGCTCGCGTCCGTCACGCCCGCCCGCGCGATCAGCGCGCGCAGCACGGCATCCTGCTCTTCCAACACCGCGACAGGCACCGGACGCGGAAGCCGCATGTTCATGAGCGAGCGCGCGAGCGCCCAGCGCTCGGCAGGGTCGTCCGGCACCGCCAGCCCGGCAAGCTCCACCCGCTCCTCGACCAGGAACGACACCAGCCGCCCCACCGCCTCGTGCATCGCCGCCTCGTCCACATTCAACCTCCCTCGAAACACGTGCGCCCGCCGAAACCGGCGGGCGCACGAACGCTCATAACCTCATCGGCACCGTCGTCGCGCCTACGCGCCTACCAGCGCCTGCAGCGACGAGATGAAGCTGGACATGTTGCGCCAGCACATGAACAGCGTGATCACGATGATCACCACGCCCGCGCAGTTCGCGAACGCGTGGTTCTTCCACTTGCCCAGGTCCTTGCCGTTCGCGCAGTACAGCACGAAGAACGCCATGATGGGCAGCAGGATGGCGTTCGCCGCCTGCGCCACCAGGATGAGCTCGGTCGGGCTCTTGCCCAGCACGACGGCCATCACGCAGCCGGCCACCAGCACGATGATCCAGATGATCTTGAAGCGCAGGTCCTTGACCGTCTTCTTCCAGCCCAGCACGCCGTTCACCGCGTACGCGGCCGAGAACGACGCCGTGATGGCGCTCGAGAAGCCGGCAGCCAGCAGGCCCAGGCCGATCAGCCACGTTGCCCACGAGCCCAGCAGCGGCTGCAGCGCCAGCGCCATGTCCTTGCCGTTCGTCACCACGTTCTCGGTGCCGTAGATGTTCGCGGCGGCGCACACGAGGATGGCCATGGAGATGATGCCGCCCAGGCCGATGCTCAGGATGGTGTCGAAGCGGGCGTCGGACACCTGCTCGGGGTCCTTGAAGCGCTCGGACGCACCGGAGGCATGCAGGAACAGGTTGTACGGCACGATGGTGGTGCCGATGAGGCCCACCGCGGTCAGGATGCCCTTCGATCCCTCTTCGGGCAGCGCCGGCACGAACAGGCCGTGCGCGATGGCGCCCCAGTCGGGGCTCGACGCGAACGCCGTGACGAGGAACACCACGCCCATGAACACGACGATGCCGGTGAGGATGACCTCGACCACCTTGTACGAGCCAATCCACATGGCGGCGAACGCCAGCAGTCCCAGCACCACGACGATGGGGATCATCGGGATGTCGGGCGTGACGGCCTGGATGCCCAGGATGCCGCCCGTGATGTTGCCCGTCTCATACGCGATGTTGCCCACGAAGATGGCGATGATAACAATCACGATTGCAATCCACATAAGCGTCTTGTTAGGAATACGATCGCGGATGTTTTCACCCAGACCCTTGCCCGAAACGATACCCACGCGCGACGCCATCTCCTGGAAGATGATGGTGGCCACCGTGGCGAACAGCAGCGCCCACAGCATGGTATAGCCGTAGCTCGCACCCGAAACCGTACAGGTGGTGACGGTGCCGGGGCCGATGAAGCCCGCAGCGACCAGCGCGCCCGGTCCGATGTTCTTGAACTTCTGAGCGATAGAACTGCTCATACCCACTCCTTTCCCAACTCTCAGTCAGCGGACGCGAACGCGCCCGCATTTCCCCATTACGATGCCTGTACTTTAGCAGAATAAAGGTCCCGCGTATACGCTGGGCTTATAGAGCGGCCAAGGCTTTCGGCGGTCGCAGCGCGCGCGGGCCTACTCGGCCGAGTCGTGCGGCACGACGCATTCCGACCGCTCGATGAGGTCGATCACCTCGTCGCGCGAATGCACGTCGAGCTTCTGGTAAATGGACTTGATGTGGTACTTCACCGTGTTCTCCGACACGACCAGCTTCTCGGAAATCGCGCGCGCCGTGCGCCCCTGCCCCAAGTGCACGAGGATCTCCGACTCGCGCGGCGTGAAGCCGTAGGTCTCGGCCACGTGCGCGCACCGCGCCTCGAGCGCATCGCCCTGCTGCTCGGCCGTGGGCGCGCCGCCCTCGGGCACGACGTCGACGCCGCGCAGGTTCTTGTCCTTGAACAGGAACATCGACACCATCGCCAGCAGGTAGATGGCCACGAGCGCCACCGCCGTCAGCGTGATGTCGCCCTGCCCCAGCGTGTGCGCGTTAAGCATGCCCACCAGCGTTCCCGCCATCTGCGCCGCGTTCGTGCAGATGAGCGAGCACGAGAACAGCAGCGCCGCCGGCAGCTTCGTGTCGTGCACGGTATGCGCCACCATGCACCACAGGATGATGCCCGCCACCAGCGTTCCCAGCTGGGCGCACGCGTTCGCCAGACCGCCCACGCCGTTCCAGATGAGCGGCAGCAGCAGAAAGCCCGCCGCCGACAGCGGCAGCGCCATGCGGTACACCGATCCCAAGCTGGGCTGGCTTTTCACCAGCAGCGCCGGCAGCAGCAGCGCCACGATGACGATGGCCTGCGTGATGAGGGACGTGGACTGGAACGTCCCCAGCGGAATGGCCTCCGACAGCGACAGCTGCAGCATGAGGCCGCTCATGAACGAGAGGATGGCGGTGCCCAGCACGGGGCGCCACAGCGCGGACAGCGCGCCCTTGAACACCGGTGCCGAGTACTCTTCGGCGATGGGCTCGCGCGCGGCGAGGCACTGGCGGCAGAACACCACGGACGCGAAGAACAGCACCGCGCCCACCGGCAGCATGAGCGCCGAGGGCAGCAGCGTCACCACGAGGTACACCACCAGGCTGAGCCCGCTGCTCATCAGCACGAACAGGTACACGCGCCGCAGGTCGAACGTGCCCGAGAAGCGCGCCCACAGCAGGTTGATCAGCGCGTCGCCCGCGCCGAAGCACAGGCCGCCCGCCACCAGCCACGGCACGAGCTCGTCCAACGGCACGAACCCCGCGAACTGGAACGCCATGCGCGTGACGATGAAGCCCGTGGCCGCAACGCCCGCGCACACGAGAATCACCGCGGGCGGAAACCCGCGGCCCGCGCGCCGCGCCAGCGCGATCATCGCCGCGTACACCACCATGCGCGCCGCGATCACCGCCACGAGGAACAGCGACTGCACGAGGGCGCCCGACTCGCCCAGCGAGGTGAGCACCGTCGGCGACTCGAACGACATGTAGCCGAACGTCAGATACAGCGCATACCCGCTCATGAACACGACATCGCGCGCCCGCATGCCCGCAACCAAATCCTTCAAACAGCTCATCGGCCCCTACCCTCCGTCTGTTTCCCTGCCAGTATATCCCATCCCCATCAATTCGTCTTTTGCTCATGGTTTGCCGTCCGATCGACGGTTTTTCGCGTCCCACCTCGGCTACCCACCCGTATCAGGTAGGGCGTTCACCGGGGGAAATGCGAAAAACTACCCGCGCGGAGGTATGGCAGGCGAGCACGCAGGCACGTATGGTTGGTGGCGCAGGGGAGGATTCCGTCACGGAAATCCTCACGATGAAGCGGGCGGTCTGGGGCCGTCGCGCTTCTCATCGAAAGGAGAGAGGGACATGAAAGAAACCAAACTGAGTCGTCGCGCATTCCTGGGCCTCGGTGCCACCGCGGCCGTCGCCGCCGGAGCCGCCGGGCTTGCCGGCTGCGCACCGCAGCAGGGTGCCGGCACCGCGTCGGCCGAGGGCAACGGCGGTTCGGGCAGCGCCGCAGCGTCGAGCGTCTCCCCCACCAACTACACCCCCGACTTCCTCACGCCGCCGGAGGTTCCCACCGACATCAAGGAGGAGAAGGACTGCGACGTCCTCGTCATCGGCATGGGCCTGGCCGGCACCGCCGCCGCCAAGGAAGCCGCCGAGGCCGGCAAGAAGGTCATCGTGCTGGAGAAGCAGCCCGAGGACAGCTATTCCGTCATCTCCATGGCCGGCGACTTCGGCGTGGTGGGCTCGCAGATCCAGAAGGACCTGGGCATCGAATGGGCGCCCAAGGCCGACATCATGAACGAGTACGTCAAGGAGACCGGCGGTCGCTGCGACACGTGGATGATGAGCTACTGGTACGACCACTCCGGCGAGGACTTCGACTGGTTCATCGAGGGCGCCGACTACGAGGTGCTGAAGTCCACGGCCGCCAACCGCGAGACCGACAAGCCGAACTTCATCCGCCCGAAGTGCTTCCCCAAGCTGGAAACGTACGACTACAAGGAAGAAGTGCACCCGTACTTCCACGGCACCATCACCACGAACCCCAACATGCAGTGGGCGTGCGAGGCGGCCTTCAACGCCGCCCTAGCCGCCGGTGCCGAGCTCATCTACGAGGCCGAGGGCGAGCAGCTCATCAAGGAAGGCGACGCCGTGGTGGGCGCCTACGCCAAGACGAAGGACGGCTACCTCAAGGTGAACGCCAAAGCCACCGTGCTGTGCTGTGGCGACTACGGCGCGAACACCGAGATGCGCCACTACTACGCGCCGTGGACCGAAGAGTTCATGGGCGGCGTGGATGACGGCCGCGGCCAGCTCATGGGCATCTGGGCCGGCGGTTGGATGGAGCTGGGCCCCCACGCGCCGATGACGCACCACTTGGGCGGCGCCCTGGGCGTGGACAGCTTCCTGCAGCTCAACATGGAGGGCAAGCGCTTCATGAACGAGGACGTGCCCGGCCAGAACATCGCCGACGAGCACACGCGCCAGCCGGTCGCCAAGGACCCCGAGCTTGCCAAGGCGGGCGTGAAGTCCTGGCAGATCTTCGACAGCAAGTGGCCCGAGCAGATCATCCACATGCCCGACGGCCACGGCTACACCACCTACTTCGTTCCCGACGACAAGATCGCCGAGTACGAGACCGTGCTGTCCGGCTTCGGTCTGGGCTACACGACGCAGGCTATGGTGGACGAAGCGGCCGACGTCAAATGCGACACGCTTGAGGAGCTGGCCGAGAAGACGGGCCTGCCCTACGACACGATGAAGGCCGAGATCGAGCGCTACAACGAGCTGTGCCACAACGGCCTGGACGAGGATTTCGGCAAGATGTCGAAGCGCATGTTCCCCGTCGAGAACCCGCCGTACTACGCGTGCAAGTTCGGCAACGCGGGCATGCTGGTCATGTTCGGCGGCCTCGAGTGCAACCACGACCTGCAGGTGACGAAGGACGGCACGAACGACCCGATCCCCGGCCTGTACGTGGCCGGCAACACGATGGGCCGCCGCCTCCAGGTGGACTACCCCGTGGTCGTGGCCGGCATCAGCCTGGCCACCGCCCTCAGCTTCGGCCGCCTGGCCGGCAAGAACGCCGCCGCTGCGGTGTAAGCGCCTCCCCCCGCGAGGCGTCCCCTCCTCCCCTCCGGACGCCTCCGACACGAAGGGCCCCTCTCGCCAAGCTGCGAGAGGGGCCCTTCCTCGGTACGCCAGCGAACCTACATCATGCCCGCGGCGAAGAAGGCGTAGCGGGCGAGCACGACGCCCACGATCGCAAGGGCGCACACGGCCACGCCGCCCGCCTGCGCGGGGAGCTTTCCCGCGCGGGTCGCCGCAGCCACGGCGCTTGCGGCCAGCGGCCCCACGATGCCGGCGGCAACCAGCAGCCCCGTCGCGTCCAGGCCGATGCGCGCCAGATGCAGCCCGAACGCGCCCAGCACCGCGGCGAACGCAACGCCGGCGGCCACGTTCGCCGCAGCCAGGACGCCGCCCGCCAGCGCCGACCGGTCGAGCAGCGCGCACAGACCCGCGCCCAGCGCGAGGTCGCCCACCAGGAACAGAGGCACAGTCGCAGCGCCGCTCCAAGCCGGCAGGCCCAAACTCTGGTAGTACGCCAGTCCCGTGACCACCATGAGCCCCACGGCAACCAGCCCTCCGGCCCAGCGGATCGGACGCACCGCGGCGCCCTTCGCCTTCGCCACCGCAAGATCGACGACGATGACCGCCCCGAACGCGATGGACCAGTACGCCTCCTGCGCGATCATGGAGCCGGGGTTCGCCATGCCGTTCACGAACCGCAAGGGCTGCCCCAGATGCAGCAACGTGCCGCACAGGCCCAGTCCCAGCAACACGAGGCACACGAGCGGGAACAGCCAGGGGCGCGCAGGAGCGGCGGCCCCCGAGCCCGCGCGCCCGTTCCCGCACAGGGCATCGACCGCGTACGCTCCGGCCGCCAAGCCGGCGAACGTCGTGAACACCAGCAAGGGAAGCATTTCAGCAAACATCTTCATCCCCTCTTTCCTATATATAGTAGACCGACGGATGCGTGCCGGCCTCCGGCAGGTACGGTTCGGCATGCCGCTCTTGCATGAGCTTGCTCGGCGCGCTCTCCGGATCGTTCAAGTCGCCGAACACGCGCGCGTTCGCCGGACACGCGGCCACGCAGTACGGCTCGACGCCCTCGGCCACACGCTCGGCGCAGAAGGTGCACTTGCTCATCACGTGGTCGACGTCGTTCATCGACGGCGCGCCGTAGGGGCACACCCAGCTGCAGTAGCCGCACGCGATGCACACGTCCTGATTCACCGACACGATGCCGGTAGCGGGGTCTTTGTGCATGGCCCCCGACGGACAGTTGTTCACGCACGCTGGGTTCTCGCAGTGGTTGCACAACAGCGGCCGGAAGGCCAGCGTGGTGCGCGGGAACGTGCCCGTCGATTGGTACAGCACGTCGCCGTCCAGGCTTTCCAGGTGGTTCCAGTGCGCGCTGCCGGGAACCTCGTTCGATATCTTGCAGCTGACCGTGCAGGTTTGGCAGCCCACGCAGTGCTGGGTGTCAATCACCATGCCGTAACGTTTTTCGGTCATGATCTCCTCCTTTACGCCTTCTCGACTTCGACGAGCACGTCATAGAAGGCGCTGTTCGTCATGCTGTAGGCTTCTTCGGCGTCGCAGATGGTGTGATGGGTCAGATTTTGGTAGCAGCCTTCGATGAAGTAATCGGGCGTCCACCCGCTCTGCGTGGCCACCGTGCCCGGGATGATGCCCTCGGTGAGGAACGCCCGGATCTTCATGTCGCCGCGATCGTTGAGCACGCGCACCACGTCGCCGTGCGCGATGCCGCGCGCCTCGGCATCGACGGGGTTCATCTGCAGCAGGGGCTCGTCCTGCACCACCTCGAGCGCCGGGTTCAGGATGTGCTGCGTGTGCACGTTCAGGCGGTCGTGGTACTGGATGTACACGAGCGGGTACTTCGCGGCCAGCTCGCCTTCGCGCGGGTCCTCGCACGGCGGTTGCCACGTGGGAACCTCCTCGTCGAACGCCACCAAGGACTCGGTGTAGAACTCGAACTTGCCGGTGTCGGTTTTGTAGCCGGTGCCGTCGGCGTAGACGATGGCGGGGTCGTACAGCGCGTCGGAGCGGCCGAAGATGCCCTGCTCGACCACGTCGCGATCCCAATCGAGGCCGTCCCATGCCGGATGGTCGGTGCCCACGAACTGGCGAATCCATTCTTCGTCGGTTTTGCTCCAGTAATCCTCGACGCCGGTCTTTTTCGCCAGCAGCGACATGATCTCGACGTCGGACTTGCTCTCGCCCATCGGCTCGATGGCGGGCTGGTTGAACATGGCCCAGGGGCTGCGGTCGACGAGGTCCCAGTGCTCCCAATACGTGCAGGCAGGCAGCACGATGTCGGAGTACTTCGCCGTCCACGTCCACCACGGATCGACGGTGACGATGAAGTCGATGGCCGGGATGACCTCGTTGATGATGCGGTTGGAATCGGGGCTCATGTTGATGAAGTTCGAGTTGGCGATCCACAGGAAGTCGATGGGCACCGGATCGTGGTTCACCGCCGCCGCGTACACCTTGGAGGACGGCACGAGGTTCGCCTTCTTTCCCGTGTCCGACCAATCGGTGAAGTCGTACACCGGGCCCGTGTAGCCGGCAACCGGCTTGTTAGTGGCCGTGCCGCCCGCATGCGACGCGCCGCCGCCGGGGACACCGATGTACCCGGCGACCATGGCCAGCGTGGCCACGGTGCGGAACGGCGCGTAGGAATGGTACACGCGCTGCATGCCCTGACCCATGCGGATGCCGGCGGGCTGCGCCTCGATGTACTCTCGGGACAGACGTTCGACCACGTCCGGGTCGATGCCGCAGATTTCGCCGGTGCGCTCGAGCGTGTACGGAGCGCACGCGTCGACGAGGTGGTCGAATGCGGTGCGGCACGCCACGCCGTCAACCGTGAACGAGCCCGTCAGCGCGGGCTTGACGCTTCCGCCCTTGATGGAGGCCGCATCGGGGGCGGGCACCGCGGCGCCCGTCAGTTCGTCCCAGATCACGTACGTGCCGGCGCCGGCGCCCGCTTCGCCCTGCGCCGCCGGAGCGGTGCCGATGGAACCCTCGTCGGCCTTCCCGGTTCCCGCCGCCGTGGCCACCACCTCGCCGTCCACCATGCGCAGGTACGTGCCGTCGTCCTCACGGATGAGGTAGGGGGCGACCGATTCCTCCACCAGCTTGTCTTTCGCATGCAGGTCGTTGCCGATGATCCAGTTCATCATGCCCAAGGCCAGCGCCGGATCGGTTTGCGGGTTGAGGGGAATCCACTCGTCGGCCATGGCCGCCGTGGAGCACTGGCGCGGGTCGATGACGATGACCTTCGCGCCGTTCTTGCGCGCGGCCACGTAATCGCGCAGCTCGGACGTGTGCGTATCAGCCACGTTGCGGCCCCACACGATGAGCAGCTTGGAATTCAGGTAGTCGCGCGAGTCGTGCGCGCCGCGGTGCGTGCCGAACACCATGGTCATGCCCATGGACGCGCCGTGATCGCCCATGATGCCCTCGATGTCCCAGGTGGTGGCTCCCACGGTGGCGGCGTAGCGCGTGGGCGCCTCCCACGACAGCTTGCCCAGGTCGCCTGTGAACGAGTAGAACGAAGCGGCCTGCGGGTCTTTGGCCAGCACGGCGTTGAGCTTCTCGGCGATCGCGTCGATGGCCTCGTCCCAGGTGATGCGCTCGAACTCGCCCGAGCCGCGCTCGCCCGTGCGCCGCATGGGGTACATGACGCGCGCGTTTTCGTCCTGCAAGCGCTGGATGTAGCTCATGGAGCGCAGGCACGCGTTGGCGTACCCCGGCCGCCCCGGCATGTCGCCCGGCTCCACGCGCACGAGCTTGCCGTCGCGCACCGTGCCGCGCAGATGGCAGCGCGACGTGCAGTTCACCGTGCACACCGCGTGCACGGCCTTCTCGCCGGCGGCTGCCGGAGCCTCGTCGGCCAGCGCTTCGGGCGCGCCGGTGCCCTGCGCCCCGAAACCCAGCGCGGACGCGACGGTTATCGCGCCGACGCCCTTGATGAACGTGCGACGGGTCAGCTTGCCGTCGCGCATGAAGTACTCGGGTTCGCATGCGCCAGCATGCGTATCGGTCGTCTTCATCTCACCCTCCTCTTCCTCGTCTTCTCCGATGGCCCCAAAGAAGGCCCAAAGGGGACAGGCGCCTTTGGGGCCATTCTTGCGGACAAGCTGGACGATACGCCGGCTTCGGAACGCGCTCCACACACGGCAGTGGGAGCGGCACACGGTTGGGCTGCGCACCTAAACAGGGGTTGGACCCACAACATTGTGGGGCTGGCACAGGGCTGGTTGGACAGGCGCGTACACGAAGCCGTACCATCTCCTGCGCAGAGGGGGGGGGACGCCATGGGCGCCGACGAGGAACGGAGCGGCCCGAGCCGCACGCAGGCAACAGGATCATCGAGTGCCGTCACGGCGCTCGTCGCCATTGCGGCCTTCCTCCTGTTCGGGCTCAACAACACCGAGACGACCGCGCTTCCCACCTACGTCATGTCGCTTGGCGCCGGACCGTTCGTCGCCAGCTTGCAGAACAGCCTGTTCGTGCTGCTCGCCGTCCTCCTGCGCATCCCGCTCGAGCGCGTGGTGGAGCAGCGAGGAAGCCGCTTCGCCATGATCGCGGGAGCGTTGGGGTACACCGTGCCGTGCCTGGCCCTCGTCGGTTGCTCCGAGCTGTGGCAGGTCGTGGTCCTGCGCCTGGCGCAGGCGTTCGGGCTGGCGCTGTTCCAACCGAGCGTGGCGCAGTACCTCGCAGCCACCTCCCCCGCCTCCAAGCTGGGGAGGCGGTTGGGAATCGTGCGGTTCGCAACCACCGCCTCGCTGATGGCGGGGCCGGTGACCATCTTCCCGCTCATCGACGCGCACGGGTACGGGGCGTTCTTCGTCGCGCTCGCGCTTGTGGGAACGTGCGGCACGGCCGTCGCCCTCGCGCTGCCGCGCGACCGCACGGCAGCAGCCTCGCGGCTCGCAGCTCCCGCACCCCTCGCGCTCCCCGCGTCCTCTCCCCTGGGCCAGCGGGTGCTCCTCCTCGCCAGCCCGCTCCTGCTCGCGTCGGGCTACAGCGTGGTCATGAACTTCGGCCAGACCCTCGCCGAAGAAGCGCTCGCATCCTGCAACGACGGCATGCTGTTCGCGTTCCTCAGCACCGGAGGCCTCGTCGGCAGCCTCGTCGCCGGATGGGCGACCGATCGGTTCGGCGCGAAGCGCTCGGTGGGCTGCACCATCGCCGCCAACGGCCTGGGGCTGCTGCTCATGGCGCTGGGCCGCAGCCCCGAAGCGGTCCTCGCGGGGGCGTTCCTGTGCGGAGCGGGATACTTCGGCGCCACGGCCACGCTCGTCGCCGCCGCGGGCGCATCGTCGGGCGGCGGCGCCGGCACGTTCCTGGCGCGGCAGCAAAGCGCGCTCGACCTGGGAATGATCGCGGGAGGGCTGCTGGCCGGAGCCATGATGCAGGGCGGCTTGCCGGTTTCCGCGACCTATCTGGCAACCTCGGCGGTCGCCGGGGCGGGTCTGGTCGCGTGGGGTATGATGTATCCGAACACGAAGGGGAAGCCGAAGCGCTAGGGGGAACGCATGGAAGCAATCAGCCTGTTCGTGCAGCCGAAGCCGCTGCTGAGCGAGACCATCGAACGCATCGTCGCCGACGGCACCCTGAAGGCTCGGGCGCTCGTGCTGAGCCCGGGGGATTACCTGTTCCGCGAGGGCGACGACATGCGCGAGACGTTTTACCTGACGAGGGGCCTGGTACGGCTGTACAGCGGCACGCCCGACGGGTACGCCAAAACGGTGTTCTTCCACAAGGCGGGCACGCTCATCGGGTTCCAGGGATTCCGTCCCGAAGTCGACCGCAAGCCGTCCATCCTGAACGCGAAGGCCACCACGAAAGTCGAAGCGTTCGCCATCGACGCCGAGCGTTTCGGCTCCTACCTCAAAACGCACGGCGACGTGTGCTACGCCATGGCGCAATACCTGTTCGAGATGATGTCGCTGCAAACGCGCGAAGCGGTGAACGCCTCCGTGTACCCCGTGCTGCAGCGGTTCTCCGCGCTGCTGCTCACGCTGGCCCGCGAGTTCAACTCGGCGCAGGCGCCGGCCATCATCCCGTTCAGCAACGAGGAGCTGGCCGAGATGCTGGGCGTGCACGTGAACTCCATCACGAACTCCGTCGTGGCGCTGCGCAACGCCGATTGCGCCGAACGCCAACGCGGCGCGCTGGTCATCACCGATTTCAAGAAGCTCAAAAGCATCGCCGAAAACCTCATCGTGGAGAACTAGGCTCGCGGCAAGCCCCCGCCAGCCCGCCTGCCCCCCGCCCCGCCCGTCGTGGGGCAGGGGGGGCCGCTCCTTCTAGCTTGCGGGACGGAAGAGGGCCAGCAGGCGATCCACGAAGCCCTGCGGCTCCGAGCCTGCGTCTGCGCCCCCGTCCGCGTCCGCATTCGCCTCCCCCGCCGCCTCCGCCGCGTCCGCGTCGTCGGGCTCCTCCACGCCGTCCACCACGTAGATGAACTGCACGTCGTCGACGGCGGTGTTCGACGGGTCGACGAAGGAGTGCGCCTGGTAGTCGGCGCCCAGCTTGTCGTCGATCGCCTGCTGCACCGCGTCGATGACCTGCTCGTCCATGCCGCTCACGGCCTCGGCGAGGTCGGCCGTGCCGACGGACAGCTCGCGCGCGCCCGACGAGGCGCTCGCTGCGCCGCTCGCCAGCTGCGCGACCCCCGCAGCCGCCGACGACGCGCCCGCCGCCACCTCGCCCGTGCCGCCCGCCAGCGATACCGCGCCCGCGCTCAAGCTCGCAGCCCCCTCAGCAAGCGCAGGCGCCTGCGTCGCGAGCGCATCGACGCCGCCGGCGTACGCCTCCACGTTGGCGGCAAGGTCCGCCGTGCCCGCCGACAGGCTCGCCGAGCCCGCCGCCGCCTCGGCGATGCCGCCCGACAGCGGCGCATAGCTTCCCTCGACGGTGTCGAGCGCGCCGTAGGATCCGGCGGCCTGGCTGGCCTGGGCAAGCGCTTGCACCGCGCCGTCCAAAGCGGCTACCGTCGCAGCCGTCGGATCGGCGTACGCC
>OLQP01000546.1_pt1 | contig 30466 bp, 30 predicted proteins | sample 1643181 | NCBI WGS metagenome assembly OLQP01 (sample SAMEA3136710, study PRJEB25190) | human gut metagenome | biome: human gut; feature: human-associated habitat; material: faeces | place: Austria | collected 2013 | reverse complement strand
AAAGATTTATGTGAGGTTGTTTATTTAGAACGGACGCCTGAAATATCGACAACAAAGATAAAGACAGAACTGAAAAATTTTAATGAGGAGAAAGTATAGAAATATATAGTGAAGTGAATGAGAAAAGAATATGATAAAAAGTTAATGGTCTTTGAATCTTGTCCTGATTTTTCGGATAATTCCAGAGGATTTTGGGAATATGTTGTTAAGAATACAGACTACAAGACATATTGGGTTATCCGGGATGAAGAAGTGTATGAGGAATTAAAAAAACAGGGAGTTGTCTGTGGACTGGATAATTCGGAAGAAGCCAGTCAGATGATTGAGAAGGCACAGTTTTTGATTTCTTCAACCTTTGATTTTGCTGTTCAGAAGAATGTAGGACAGGTACATGTTTCTGCGTGGCATGGATTCCCGTTAAAAGTAATCGGGTTTTTTGACAGTGCATCTTCAGAAGAAGATACATTTGACAGTCTGAAAGTAATTACGACACAAACAGATATAATTACTGCGACTTCAAGATTTTCGCGTCTGACACTGAGTGGAATGTTTGCTGTTGATCCCCGGAAAGTAAAAGAAACAGGATATCCACGGAATGATATTATGTTCTGGAGTGATGCAAAGAAAGAACTCTCGAAATTGTTACCGATAGATGTGTATAACAGTAAATTATTTTTCTATCTGCCGACTATGAGAAAAGGGCTAAAAGGGGAAGGGGAACAGTTCGACGATAATATTTTTAATTATTTAGATTATGACGCGGATGAAATAGACTGGTTTTTAGAAAAAAATAATGCATATATTGTTGCGAAAGTTCATTTTGCCGATGCAAAGAAGTATAAAAGTGGAGATTTTAAGTTACCTGAGAGATTGATTTTTCTGGATAATCAGGAGCTGGAGCGTCATTTCTGTACGATTTATCATATTATGAATGCGTTTGATGGATTGATAACGGATTATTCTTCTGTATATGTAGATTATATGCTGTTGGATAAACCAATTATTTTTTCGTGTCCGGATATTGAAAAATACAAGAATGACAGAGGATTTGTTGTAGATGATCCGACATTATTAATGCCGGGTATTATGATTAAAACACAGAAGGAATTACTGGAAAATCTCGATAAAATACTAAAAGGTGAAGATGAATATAAATCAATTAGACAGGAAAAGATACCATTTTTCCACGGACATGTAGATGGTGATTCTTCAAAACGCTTATTACAGGAAATGGAAAAACTGGCAGGGGCGGATGAAATAGATTCGGGTAAAAAGCTGGCACATTTGTTCCAGAGAGCGGATAATCCATTGTCACAGTATGCAATCAGTGATATAGAGGCGGAAATTTTCTTTGATGTGGGAGAGGGATTTAGCGAAAAGAATAAAATGATAAAAAAATATGATCTGGTAAAAGGAAACGATGAAAAGGTTGTATTCGAAATAGAATTGCCAGAGAAGACGAGAAATATTCGCTTTGATCCAGATCATATAGGAAGAGTTAGGATAAGATCGCTGAGTATCTGGGAAGACAATCATCGAATCAGTGACTATCAAATTGTGAATGGCAGTAGGGTAAAACACGAAATTATATTTGAAAAAGAAGATCCACAGATTATTATTTCTTTGGGAGATAAAGAAGTTAAGAAAATCAGAATAGAATTTATCTGTAATGATTTATATTGTACATCAGGTAATATAATAAATGAAATGAATGAAAAGATGCAACAGGTAAAAAGAGAAAATTCTGAACTGCGGAGAGTATTGAATGAAATTTGTACTTCCACATCATGGAAAGTAACAAAACCTCTCAGAATAATAAACGGTTATATTAAAAAAAATAAAGGAGATAAAAGTTGTTAGCATTTGTGGGAATTCCAGTATATTTGTTCGTTATGTGTATCTGTACTGGAGAGGTATTTTTGAAATTATTTGGAAAAGGGGAAGGGAAAAATGCAGGAAAAAATATCATAGCAGGATATGTTATATGTGCTGGGCTGTTCCATATTATATCAACTCCGTTTATGTATTACGAATTATCGTTTTCGCCGTTGGTGTATATATGCATTGCATACAGTGTTGTAATTATTGCTGCTTACATTATTTTGAAAATAAAAGAAGAGAAAACATTATTTGAAAGAGTCCGATTACCAGAAAAGAATGCAATACAGAAAGATAAAGTCTGGCTTGGATTGAGCATTGTTTTTATCATAGCATTTCAGATATTTTATGTTGTATACTATCAGCATACAGATATAGACGACAGTTATTATCTGGCGCAGATTAATACAATTATTCATACGAATAAGATATCAGCGATTGATCCGGCATCTGGGATTGCGGAGCTGAACTTTAATCCGCAGTATAAAATGGTCAGTTATGAAGTGCTTATGAGTTTTATTGTAAGACTATTCCATGTAAATACGGCGTTTTTTATGCATACGATTTTACCTGTTTTTCTGATTCCAGTTCATTATATAGTTATATATCAGATTGGCAAATTTATCAGTCAGAGATATGCATATCATTTTGTGCTCTTATACAGTGTATTTAATTTGTTCAGTGCATATTCTGGATATAGTCAAGGAGCTTTTTTGCTATATCGGATATGGCAGGGGAAATCCGGAGTCATTAATATTATTGTTCCGATACTGATACTTACATTCTTATATATATGCGATAAAAAAGATATAACGGTTACAGATATTATCTTTACCGGAATGGTTTTGGTTGCAGGACTGCATGCAACAGCAGTGGGAATATATTTGGTGCCGGTGGCTTATTTCACTCTGGTGGCTGGGAACTTTTTGATCTATAGAAATATCAAAAATACATGTAAATTAGTAGTACCAGTTGGCATTGTAATGCCATTTGTTTTGCTAAAAGCTTATATATTATTTACGAGCAGTCTCAGCAGTAGAGCTTCAGTAGTTGAGAATGTAACAGATGGTTCGGAAGCTTTAAATTTTATAACGGAATTTGTAGAAAAATATATGGCAGGATATTCGATGATTATTTTGTTATATGGTATTGCTGTGTTATATTTGTTGATTTATGGAAATAAAAAGATTAAAGCAGTAGTCGTGATGCCTTCTATTGTGTTAATGATTACCTTTGTAAATCCATTTTTAATTAATTTTATTGCGCAACATGTAACAGGAACACCGGTATATTGGAGATTATATTGGCTTCTGGAGATTCCGTTAGTCATTGTAACAATGTTTGTGGTGATGATGCAGGAAGAATATGACAGGCACGGAAAAGTGTTTGCCGGTATAGGAGTCGTGATAATAGCGATTAGTGGAAGCTTTATATTAAATGGTACAGGCTTTGAATACAGGAGTAATAAATATAAGTTGGATTCACATGCAGTTCAGATTGCAGACAGTGTTAATGCAGATATCCAGAATCAGTCAGCAAGATTGTTGCTGCCACTGGACTGGTCTTATGGAGTAAGAGAATACTGCGGCAATATTGAATTGCTGATAAACAGATATACAGATGGCACATTTCAAAGTAGTGGAAAAGGTGATGAATTAGAGGAACTATATGATGAACTGGTGAATCCATTATATGTAGAAAAAGAGTGGAATTCAGCTGATTTATACACAGGATTAAAAAAATATGATGTTGATTATGTTGTGATTTTTCAAGATGCCCTGGTAAATAATCAGATATCGGACAGCCTAAAAAAGATTTTCAGCAATGAAGAATACGGTGTATATCAAGTGAAATAATTAAACAAGAGGTGAAGAAAACTGAAAAAGCCGGGTTATTATTCATCTGGAGAGTTCACGGGGATGGCGCATGTGACTCTTTGGACAATCAGGTATTATGATAAACAGAATATTTTAAAATCATCATATGTGACAGAGACAGGAGCCAGTATATTTTGGAACGGTATAAAGAGTTCTAGACTTATATGTGAAAAAAGCCAAAAAGGCTTCAGGATAAAAAAGATGCGGAGTGTTTATGACGGAAATATGTTGAAACTAGTGTTGTTTTGAGGAGAAGATTTTATGGATAAAATGAGCATCTATTGGTTGGTTATTATGGCTGTTTTGATTTTTTCTATAAGAAGTTTGAAATTGTGTTGAAAAAAAGATATCGTAGCAGTGAAAACAAATGAAAGAATAAAGAATATATTTGAAAAAATGATTAATAAAAAGCGATATGTATTTGTGGGTATGTGTTTTTTATGGATGTATTTTGCGGGAGGTTGGACAAGTGTATTCTAAAGGGATTTGATAGAATTGGTAATCGCAATGATTGTAGGAGCCTTGCTTAATGTTATTGCTCATGATGAAGAAGTATTAATTGTATTTGGAATACTGATGATATTTGCGCGTGACATAGGAATAATTTGCTTAAAAATGGAATGGAGAGATATCATGAGGTCTATAATATTAGGTAGCATTTGGAGTGGTTGGTTAATGTTCTTTATTAATAATGAAAAAAATCGAAGAGAAAATTAATAAAATATAGTGAAGCTATAGTATGAAGGTGGAAAAGTGATTCGATACAATATCCCGATTGGTATTTCTGAATTTGAGAAGATTAGGAAAAATGATAATTACTATGTGGATAAGACGGAACTGATTCAGGCTTTGGTGAAGACAGAACCTGCGGAGATTACACTTTTTACAAGACCTCGCAGATTTGGAAAGACGCTTGTGATGAGTATGTTGGCTTCTTTCTTTGATATTCGCAGAGATAGTAGAGATTTGTTTGAAGGTTTGAAGATTGCTGAAGATCAGAAACTGTGTGAATTGTGGATGAACAAATGGCCTGTGATTTTTTTTGAGTCTTAAGGATGCAGGTGGGGAATCCTTTGAAGATGCATATGGGTTATTACAATCTATTATTTCACAGCTATATGTAGAACATGCCTACTTAGAAAAATGCGCTGAAATTGATGGATCGTATAAAGAGATTTTTACCAGACTGAAACGTCGGCAGGGGAATAAAACAGATGTACAGATTTCACTTAGAATATTAATATGTATGATGCAGATATATTATGGAAAACAGGTGATTCTGCTGATTGATGAATATGATGTGCCAATGGCAAAGGCAGGAGCTAAAGGATATTATAATGAGATGCTGGATGTAATTGGTACAATGATGAGCCAGGCATTAAAAGATAATACAGCGCTTAAATTTTCGGTATTCACAGGCTGTCTGCGTATTTCGAAAGAGAGTATTTTTACAGGTACCAATAATTTTGTGGCAGATACCATTGCAGATGAAAGATTTAGCAGCTTTTTTGGATTTACCGATGAGGAAGTACGAAAACTTTTAGAGAATACTGGTAATCTTGAATATTTTGATTGGATTAAAAAGTGGTATGATGGATACTGTTTTGGAAAGACAGAGATTTACTGCCCGTGGGATGTGTTGTGTTATTTAAATAAACTGGCATTCGAATCAGAAAGCGAACCGGAGAATTTCTGGGAAAATACAAAGCATAATGATATCATTCGTACATTTTTATCATGTGAAGGCATGGATGTGACAGATTCTTTTGAGAAGCTTCTTGCAGATGAGACGATAGAGGTTAATATTACAGAAAACCTAACGTATGAGAAGCTGACAGATTTGGAAGAAAATCTGTGGAGTGTGTTGTATCTTACGGGATATCTGACCAAGGATATTAAAAATCCGGTGTCTGGAAAGACGAAAGCTTTTTTGAAAATCCCAAATGCAGAGATTATGGATATTTTTAGGAAAAGTGTAGTGCGTTGGTTTGACGAGCGGATAGCCGTTCGTGACAGAAGTGAATTGTTCAAGGCTTTGTGGAATGAAGATGCTGGCAGATTGTCAGATCTGATATTGGAGTTGTTGTTTGAGACTATCAGTTATCATGATTATGCGGAGAGTTTTTACCATGCATTTTAGCAGGCTTATTTGCAAATGCAGGTTATATTGTGGAGTTTAATTATGAAAGTGGACTGGGAAGACCGGATCTTGTAATAAAGGATAAGAAAAAGCGTCGGGTAGTTATTATGGAAATGAAGATTACTGACAGTTTGGAGAGTATGAAGAAAGCGGGAGAAAGGGCATCGAAACAGTTAGAGGAGATACGTTATGCAGACAGCATTTATGCTCAGGGGTATCAAAAAGTGCTAAAGTATAGTGCAGTATTTTATCGGAAGAGTTGTCTGATTGGCAGATGTGAAGAATAAAGGTGTAACAAAGGTAGAATGAAAAAGCCAGGTTATTATTCGTCCGGAGAGTTTGCGCGGATGGCGCATGTGACGCTTCGGACAATCAGGTATTATGACAAACAGAATATTTTGAAACCATCGTATGTGACGGAAGCGGGAGCCAGATTCTATACAGATGAAGATTTTGCCAGACTGCAGCAGATTCTTCTTTTAAAGTATCTTGGATTTACACTGGATGATATCAGAGAGATGACCATTGATGATGCGGATTATCATTTTATGCTGAATGCTCTGAATATCCAGCTTAAGCTTGTGAGAGATAAGATTGAGCAGATGCAGCTTGTAGAAAAAGCAATACAGGATACATCTGAGTTGATTCAGAAAGAACATACCATTGACTGGAGCCAGATGCTGAATCTAATCCATCTGACAGGTATGGAGAAGAGCATGAAGAACCAGTATCAGGATGCGTCCAATATATCGGCCAGAATTAATCTGCACAGCCTTTATTCCGTGAATAAACAGGGATGGTTTCCGTGGATTTATGAGCAGCTTTGTGTGAGAGATGGCATGAAGGTACTGGAAATCGGCTGTGGTGATGGAACGCTCTGGAAGGAAAATAAAGACAAACTTCCAGAGAATATAGAGATTACATTGTCAGATATATCGGAAGGTATGCTCCGGGATGCGAGACGTAATGTGGGGATTGGAGACCATAGGTTCCGGTTCCGGCATTTTGACTGCCACAGAATTCCGTATGAGGATCAGAGCTTTGATCTGGTAGTTGCCGGACATGTATTGTTTTACTGTGAGGATATATCACAGGTGTGCCGGGAAGTAAAGCGTGTACTAAAGCCTGGCGGAAGATTTGTGTGCAGCACTTATGGTAGCGAGCATATGAAAGAAGTCAGTGAATTGGTACAGAGCTTTGATGACAGAATTGTTCTTTCGGCAGAAAAACTGTATGAAAGATTTGGAAGAGAGAATGGGGCGGAGATACTGGAGCAATATTTTACGGATGTTCATTGGAGAACATACGAAGATGAACTTGTAATTCCAGATCCGGAACCATTGATTTCTTATATATTGTCCTGTCATGGAAATCAGAGCCAGTATATATTGGAACGATATAAAGAGTTCCAGACTTATGTGCAAAAAAAGACGGAAAAAGGCTTCCGGATTACAAAAGACGCGGGAGTGTTTATAGCATGGAGTTCCTGAAGATTTTCTTAAATATTACAAAAAAGTTACATTTTTTGTAAAAAGTACTTGAAGGTGACCTAGGGTCACCTTTTATAATGCAATCATGAACATGCCATAACTTTAGAAGATATGGTGAAACTATGTATTGTATTTATTACAAGGAGGTTCCTATATGAAAGGAATTATTTTGGCAGGAGGATCAGGAACACGTCTTTATCCTCTGACTATGGTAACATCAAAACAGTTATTACCTATTTATGATAAACCGATGATTTATTATCCGATGTCTGTGCTGATGAATGCAGGTATCCGTGATATCTTGATTATCTCTACACCGCAGGATACACCGAGATTCAAAGAACTGTTAGGGGACGGACATCAGTTTGGTGTACATCTTTCTTATGCAGTACAGCCAAGCCCGGACGGACTTGCCCAGGCATTTATCATTGGCGAGGAGTTTATCGGTGATGATACAGTTGCTATGGTTCTTGGAGATAACATTTTCGCAGGTCATGGACTGAACAAGCGTCTGAAGGCAGCAGTAGAAAATGCTGAGACAGGCAAAGGTGCTACAGTATTTGGTTACTATGTAGATGATCCGGAGCGTTTCGGTATCGTTGAGTTCGATCACGAAGGAAAAGCAATTTCCATCGAGGAGAAGCCGGAGCATCCAAAGAGCAACTACTGTGTAACAGGACTTTACTTCTATGATAATAAAGTTGTAGAGTATGCAAAGAGCCTGAAACCAAGTGCCCGTGGAGAATTGGAAATCACAGACCTGAACCGAGTATATCTTGAGAAGGGCAACCTGAATGTAGAACTTCTCGGACAGGGATTCACATGGCTGGATACTGGTACACACGAGAGCCTTGTAGATGCTACAAACTTTGTAAAGACAGTTGAGACACATCAGCATCGTAAGATTGCATGTCTGGAAGAGATTGCATACTTAAACGGATGGATTTCAAAAGAAGAAGTTCTGGAAGTTTACGAGGTATTGAAAAAGAACCAGTATGGTCAATATCTGAAAGATGTCTTAGACGGAAAATACCGAGAGAATCTGTACTAAGATATAAGAATAAAAAACGAAGAATTTTTATAAATTTTGACTAAGTAATTCAAAGGAGATTTTTAATTATGACAATTATCGTAACCGGCGGAGCTGGATTTATTGGAAGTAACTTTATTTTTCACATGTTAGACAAATATCCGGATTATCGTATCGTTTGTCTGGACTGCCTGACATATGCAGGTAACTTATCTACACTTGCACCAGTGATGGACAACCCGAATTTCCGTTTTGTAAAAGAGAGCATCACAGACCGTGAGGCTGTTTACAAATTATTTGAGGAAGAGCATCCGGATATGGTTGTAAACTTTGCAGCAGAGAGTCATGTAGACCGTTCTATCGAGAACCCGGAAGTTTTCCTGGACACCAATATCAAAGGTACAGCAGTTCTTATGGACGCTTGCAGAAAATATGGTATCAAACGTTATCATCAGGTATCTACAGATGAGGTTTACGGAGATCTTCCACTGGACAGACCAGACCTGTTCTTTACAGAGGAGACACCAATCCACACAAGCAGCCCATACAGCTCATCAAAAGCTGGTGCAGACCTTCTTGTTCTTGCATACCACAGAACATACGGACTGCCTGTAACAATTAGCAGATGCTCTAACAACTACGGACCATACCACTTCCCGGAGAAGCTAATTCCGCTTATGATTGCAAATGCACTGAATGATAAACCGCTTCCGGTGTATGGAAAAGGTGAAAATGTGCGTGACTGGTTATATGTAGAGGATCACTGCAGAGCCATCGACCTGATCATCCATAACGGACGTGTGGGAGAAGTTTACAATGTTGGTGGACACAATGAGATGAAGAACATTGACATCGTTAAGATGATCTGCAAAGAGCTTGGAAAACCGGAAAGCCTGATCACATATGTAGCAGACCGTAAAGGACACGATATGCGTTATGCAATCGACCCGACAAAGATCCACAATGAGCTTGGATGGCTGCCGGAGACAAAATTTGCAGATGGTATCAAAAAGACAATCCAATGGTATCTGGATAACAAGGAATGGTGGGAGACGATCATTTCCGGAGAGTATCAGAATTACTATGAGAAAATGTATGCAAACCGGGAGGGCATGAAATAATGAAAGTACTGGTAACTGGAGTAGCAGGTCAGCTCGGACATGATGTGATGAATGAACTGGCAAAGCGTGGCTACGAAGGAATCGGTTCCGATATCGCGAAAAGCTATAATGGAATCCAGGATGGTACACCGGTTGTATCTATGCCATATGTGCAGATGGACATTACAGATAAAGCATCTGTAGAGAAAGTTCTTACAGAAGTAAATGCGGACGCAGTGATACATTGTGCAGCATGGACGGCAGTTGACCTTGCAGAAGATGAGGATAAAAAGGATAAGGTTCATGCAGTAAACGCAGAAGGAACGAAAAATATTGCGGAAGTATGTAAGAAGCTTGACAGTAAGATGGTCTATACCAGTACGGACTATGTATTCAATGGTCAGGGAGAAGAACCATGGCAGCCGGACTGTAAGGATTATCAGCCGTTAAATGTTTACGGACAGTCAAAACTGGACGGAGAGTTGGCAGTTTCTGAGACACTGGACAAATACTTTATCGTGAGGATTGCATGGGTATTTGGAAAGAATGGTAACAACTTTATAAAGACCATGTTGAAAGTTGGAAAAAATCATGATAAACTTCGTGTAGTGAATGATCAGATTGGTACACCGACTTACACATTTGATCTGGCAAGACTGCTTGTAGACATGATCGAGACAGATAAGTATGGTTATTATCATGCGACAAACGAGGGCGGATACATCAGCTGGTATGATTTTACAAAAGAAATCTTCCGTCAGGCTGTAGAACAGGGACATACAGAGTACGGAGAAGACAGAATTACAGTTGATCCGGTTACAACTGCAGAGTACGGAGTGTCCAAAGCTGCAAGACCATTTAACAGCAGACTGGATAAGAAGAAACTGGTGGAGAATGGCTTTACACCACTCCCGACCTGGCAGGATGCACTTGGACGTTATCTGAAAGAGTTGAACATAGGTGAACTCTAAAAGTTTCATGAGATGCGTATAGACTCAGATAAGAGACATTGTAAGACGAATAAAAAGAGTGAAAATGAAATGGACGGGTGCACATAATATATGTGTGCCCGTATGCATCATAATCGTAAAAAAGGAGATATGCAAGATGGGACAGATTAAAGTAGAAAAAAATGCAGGTGGAATAAAGGGACTTTGTGTCATTGAGCCAACGGTTCATGGTGATGCAAGAGGATACTTTATGGAGACATACAATCAGAAGGATATGGAAGAGGCAGGACTTACGATGCAGTTCGTACAGGACAATCAGTCTTGTTCTACAAAAGGTGTTCTTCGCGGATTACATTTCCAGAAAGAGTTTCCACAGGGAAAACTTGTACGTGTCGTAAAAGGTTCAGTATTCGACGTAGCTGTTGATCTTAGAAGTGACAGTGAGACATACGGAAAATGGTTCGGCGTAGAACTGACAGAAGAGAACAAGAAACAGTTCTATATTCCGGAAGGATTTGCCCATGGATTCCTTGTTTTAAGTGAGATTGCAGAGTTCTGCTACAAGTGTACAGACTTCTATCATCCGGGAGATGAAGGTGGTCTCGCATGGAACGACCCTGAGATTGGTGTAGAATGGCCACAGCTTGTAGGGGAGTATAAGGGCAATGCTTCCGCAGAAGGATATCATCTGGAAGATGGAACAGCACTGAACTTAAGTGACAAAGATCAGCTTTGGGTAGGACTGAAAGATACATTTCATTTTTAAGTAACAAAAAGGGCGGGCAATTTGCCCGTCCGATTTATTTCTTAAATAGCTTTCTTGAAAACCAGTCTTTGATATAGTCGAAAGTATATTTTATTAAATCAATCTCAATTACCAGATAATTACCAAGGTGTTTGAATTGGAATTTTACTTTTTTCTGCTGTTTTGCAGTTTGTAGCCCTTCTATGAATCCTTCTTTATAATCTTTTCCAAAACCAATTTTACAGAAAAATAGATATTTTACAAAATATCCAATAGCTAAAGGAATAAAATTTAAAACTAATTGTAAAGCTGGCATATTTTTATAATTCAGATAAAGATTGTTGCGTGCTGCCAGTTTTACTTTGAAAGAGTTGTACTTGGAACCGCTTGTACCACTTCCGACATGATAAACAAGAGCGGTAGGACAATACATATTATAATAACCGTAAATACGTGCGCGGTAACCAATATCAATGTCCTCTAAATAAGCAAAATGATTCTCGTCAAAATAGCCGATTTCATCAAAGACACTGCGACGATAAATAGCAGCTCCGGCGCAGGCTGTGAAGATTTCATCATATTTTTGGTAATTGGAGACTGGACGACCGCAGCCACGGCAGACTCCCCAGCCTAATAATGTATACAAATCACCTGCACTGTCAATGAGTTCAGGGTGGTACATTTGAATCATTTTACTGCTGACGGAGAAAATCTTTGGCGATTTTTCTATAGCCTTGACCATCTCTTCAACATAGCGAGTGTCTACGGTAGTATCATTATTCAATAAAATTACATAAGGTGTTCTGGAATGTTGAATACCTATATTAACAGCTTTACTGAATCCAAAGTTTTTCTGGAGTTTAATAAGTTCTATGTCTGGATAGTTTTCTTCCATATATTCAATACTGCCATCAGAAGAAGCGTTGTCGACAACGAGAATGTGAAAATTTTTGTAAGTTTGTTCGGATAAAGAACTTAAACATGGTTCCATGAAGTGTTTTCCGTTATAATTGGGAATAACTATTGTTACTTTCATTATATGTCCTCAATTCTGATAAATAATTTTTACTTATTATAACAGAGATTTGCATATTTAACAAATGTTGCGAAATTATTAATAAAATGTTAAGAAAATGGGAGGGGCGAAGGGTTGTCGATTGTGATGAGATATAGTATAATTTGGAAGAAAATAAAGCTATATCTAGTAAGAATGGGTGGAAAAATTGATAAAAGATAATCAGAAATTATTAAATAGATTGCATGTAGTATTAGATGCATTAATTATAGTATTTTCATATGGAGTATCATGGCTGATACGATTTAAAAGTGGTTTTTTTGAATTATCATCATGGTATTTATCACTGGAACAATATATGAAATTATTGATTTATATTGTTCCGTTGTATTTGATTTTGTACTATGCGTTTCATTTATACACATCTAAAAGAGTTCAGGGAAGAAGGCTGGAAGCCTGGCATATTGTTCAGGCGAATTCGGTCGGATTAATGATTCTGATATTATTCCTATATTTGGGGAAAATGATGGATTATTCCCGTAAAATGTTTTTTGTTTTTTATTGTGTAAATATTTTCTTAGAAATCGTTGTACGTAATTTTATTCGCATGGTTTTAAGAAAGTATAGAAAGCAAGGATATAATCAAAAACATGTGTTATTAGTAGGATATAGTCAGGCGGCAGAAGGATACTTGGATCGTGTGATGACACATCCTGAGTGGGGATATATTGTGAATGGAATTCTTGCAGATAATGTGCCGGATAATACAGTATATCGAGGTGTTAGAGTTTTGGGAGGCACTGAAGAATTAGCTCACATTTTGCCGGAAAATAAAATGGATGAAATTGTAATTACATTAGGGTTGTCAGAATATCATAAATTGGCACATATTGTAAACATGTGTGAAAAGTCAGGTGTTCATACAAAATTTGTTCCTGACTATAATAATGTCATACCAACAAAGCCATATACAGAAGATATTCTGGGAATGCCAGTGATTAATATCCGGCATGTGCCACTTAACAGTAATATGTTAAATGCATTTGTGAAACGGTCAGTTGATATTTTTGGCGCTGTAGTGGCAATTATTTTATTTTCGCCAGTTATGTTAGTGACTTCGTTTATTATAAAGGCAACATCACCAGGACCATTGATTTTTAAGCAGGAAAGGATAGGTAGACATAATAGACCATTCTATATGTACAAATTCCGTTCTATGGTTGTACAAGATGAGAAGGATGAGAAAAAAGGCTGGACAACCAAGAATGATCCGCGTGTAACTCCAATCGGAAAGTTTATACGTAAGGCAAGTATTGATGAGCTGCCACAGCTATTTAATATTTTAAAAGGGGACATGTCTCTTGTGGGACCAAGACCAGAACGACCACAGTTCGTAGAGAAATTCAAAGAAGAGATACCAAGATATATGATAAAGCATCAAGTACGCCCGGGGTTAACCGGTTGGGCGCAGGTGAATGGATACAGGGGAGATACGTCTATTCGCAAGAGAATTGAATATGATCTTTATTATATTGAAAATTGGACATTGGGATTTGATTTTAAAATTATTTTCCTGACGTTCTTTAAAGGTTTTATCAACAAGAATGCATACTAGAAAAGGGGAGTGTAAGATGGCACAGAAACGGATGAATAAACGACAACAGAGGTTGGAACGGCAACGTAGAATAAAGAAAAAACGTCGTAAGAGACTGGCTATTATATTGATTGAAATTATAATACTTGCAGGACTTGGAGTTGTGGCGTATGGAATGTTTGTAATGGACAAAATGGACACTACAACATTAAATAAAGATAAATTGGAAGTGTATAAGGATACTGGAGATTATACGAATATAGCATTGTTTGGTTTGGATTCCAGAGAAGGTGAACTGGATGGAGGAGTACAGAGCGATTGCATTATGGTTGCAAGCATTAACAATAAGACGAATGAAATAAAGCTTGTTTCAGTATATCGAGATACATTAATGAAAGTGACATCGGAAAAATATGGAAAAGCTAATTCGGCATATAATAGTGGTGGACCGACAGATGCAATTGCACTTTTGAACCGGAATCTGGATTTGGATATTGAAAAATATATTAGTGTGAATTTTAATGCACTGGCAGATGTGGTAGATGCATTGGGTGGCATTGAAATAGATATGACAGAGGAAGAGGTATATTGGACGAATGGGTACTGCACAGAGACTTCAAAAGTAGTTGGAAGAGAGACAACTGAATTGAGTGGCGCAGGTGTTCATAAATTAGATGGCGTTCAGGCAGTGTCCTATGCCCGGATTCGTTATACAGAAGGTATGGATTTTAAACGTACACAAAGACAGCGAATCGTATTGGAAAAAATTGCTGAAAAAGCACAAAAAGCAAATGTAATTACTTTGAATAATATTGTAAATAAAGTAATGCCTCAGATTTCGACTAATTTATCGACTGCAAACATGCTGGGACTCGCTGCTCATGCAGCGGATTACAAATTAGGACAGATGTCAGGATTTCCGTTTGAAGTGACAACCTGTGAAAAGGTAAAGAATCATAAAGGTTCTTATGTGACTGCAGTAGGACTTGAAAAAAATGTAAGTGAATTGCATGAATTTCTTTTTGGAGAAGAGGATTATGAGCCATCTTCTACGGTAAAAGATATCAGCAACGAGGTGATTTATATGACAGGCGTGGATCCGGAAACTTATAAGACAACGACAGATTATACTTATAAAAGTGGTGGAGATGATTCTGAGAATTAAATAAAGGGGTTAAAGAAATTGAAAGTAGATGTGATAATTCCGACATATAAGCCGGGAAAAGAATTTGAAGAGTTAATATGCAGGCTTCAAAAGCAGACATATCCCATACACAGGATTATTATTATCAATACACAAACAGGAGTCTTTCCGACAGAATTAGAATCAGAACCATATCAGATAGAGGTCACGCATATCAGACCGGAAGATTTTGATCATGGTGGAACAAGAAACATGGGAGCAAGTATTTCACAAGCTGATATTGTTTTGTATATGACTCAAGACGCGGTTCCGGAAGATGAACATTTAATTGAAACATTTGCAAATGTATTTGAAAAACATCCGGAGATTGGAATTGCATATGGAAGGCAGCTGCCAAGGGAAGACTGTAACGTAATTGAACGATATACGAGACGATTTAATTATCCAGAAAAAAGCAGAATCAAATCAAAAGTTGATTTACCACAGCTTGGAATCAAAACATTTTTTTGCTCAGATGTATGTGCAGCTTATCGAAGAAATTATCTTTTGAGTGCAGGAGGATTTGAAGATCCAACTATATTCAATGAAGATATGATCTTTGCTGGAAAGAGGATATTAGCTGGAGATAAGGTGGCATATGTGGCAGAAGCGAAAGTGATACATTCGCATAATTATACGGGAAGCCAGCAGTTTCATCGTAATTTTGATCTTGCAGTGTCACAGGCACAGCATCCGGAAGTATTTGAAGGAGTTCCGTCAGAAGGAGAAGGAATCCGTATGGTAAAAGCGACTGCAAAATACCTGATCCGGAGCGGACAGCCTTTGAAAATATGGAATCTGGTATATCAGTCAGGATGTAAATATATAGGATATTTCTTAGGAAAGAGATACGAAAAGTTACCAAAATGGGTCGTATTAAAATGTACGTCAAGTATAAAATACTGGAAAAAATCTTAAGAAACACAATTTCTGTTGAAATTTGTAGAAAAATAGGATATTATTAATCTGTTTAATTCTGTTCAAAGAAAGGAAGTTTCGATGGCAAAGCAAAGAAGAAGTAATAGGAAAGTACATAGAGGTAGAAGAAAAAAAAGAGGGTTTTCTACTTGGTCACTGGGGAAAAAAATAGGTGTGATTTTTGTTAGTATGCTGCTTGTAATTGTGATTGGTGGTGGAGCAGCAGCTGCGGCATATGTGACTAGCAAGATGGATAAGATGGAAGTCAAGCAGCTGGATGCTAATAAATTGGAAATTAATCAAGAAGTAGAACATAAAACAGGATACTTGAATGTAGCATTATTTGGAGTGGATTCAAGAGAGTTGTCACTTGGAAAAGGAACTCGTAGTGATACAATTATTGTTGCTAGTTTGAATCAGGAAACAGGAGAGATTAAATTATGTTCTGTTTATAGAGATTCCTTATTACAACAATCAGACGGAAGTTACAATAAAGCAAATGCTGCATATTCATTCGGTGGAGTAGAAGGTGCTGTGGCGCTTTTGAACAAAAATCTGGATATGAATATTGAACATTACGTGACTGTGAATTTTAATGCGCTTAGTGATGTGGTTGATGCATTAGGTGGATTAGATATTGAAATGACACATACAGAAGCAGAATTAACAAATGGATATTTTGAAGAAGTTGCAAAGGTTACTGGACGTGAATTTGAAATGGTAGATGGTTATGAAGGATTGATTCATGTGAATGGTGGGCAGGCAACAGCTTTTTGTCGTATTCGCTATACACAAGGTGATGATTTTAAAAGAACAGAACGTCAAAGACTTGTTATTGAAAAAATTGTTGAAAAATTACAGTCTGCTAATTTAGCTACAATAAATAAAATTATTGATGATGTATTTGATGAAGTTGGAACAAACTTTACTTTGCCGGAAATATTATCTTATGCGAAAGATTTTAAAAGTTATAAATTAGGAGAGACAACAGGATTTCCATATAATGTTTCAACAGGAACTTTGAGTGGAATTGGAAGTACAGTTATTCCGACTAGTTTAACTAGCGATGTACAACAATTGCATCAGTTCTTCTTTGGAGATGACGGATATACGCCGTCTGAAACTGTGCAAAATATTGAAGCAGGAATAAAAAAGAAAGCAACTGATGTTGGTAAAGGTACAACAAAAGATAATGACAGTTATTACGATGACAGCTCCAACAGTTCTTCTAAGGGTTCATCAGGAAGCAGTTCCAATAAATCTTCAGGAGCTTCAAGTAGAGGCTCCGGTAGCGGCAATTCCTCTGGCAGTGGAAGCTCCGGTGGCAGTAAATCAGACAGCGGAGCAGGCAGTGGCTCCGGCAACAGTAGTTCAGGCAGTAGCTCCGGTGGCGGAAGTGAATCTGGCGGAAGCAGCTCTGGTGGCAGCAGTTCTGGTGGCGGAAGTGAATCTGGTGGAAGTAGCTCCGGCGGCGGAGAATCTTCCGGTGGTGAAAGTGCAGAATAATGTATAACCATTCTTAAAATACAGAAACTATAGAAAAAAGAGGTAAAGTACATGAAGTTTTTAAAGAAAGTACTGGCTGCAGTTGCCTGTGTATGTGTGCTGGCTACCAGCGTGACACTGACATCCCATGCAGCTGGCGGTAGAATTTCTTTTGCAGATCCGAGTACGGCTGTGGGAGATATGGTAGACGTAAAATGTGTTTTAAAATCCAGCAGTGGATCTCTTGGAAGTTCATCAGTAACACTTTCTTATGATGCCAGTGCATTGAAGTTTAATTCCGGTGATGGAGTGACCGGTGGTGATGGAACCCTGACATACGCAGGCGATGGCGGCTCTTCAGAAGTGTCATTTACCATGACATTCCAGGCACTGCAAGAAGGTTCCACAGAGATTACGGTAGCATCTCAGGATGTGAAATCCAGTTCTGGTTCAGAGGTTAAGTTGACAGAAGGAAAATCTACAGTGACAATCGCTGCCGGAGATCCTTCTAAGATCGTGGATGATACTCAGGCAGCAGAAGGTGCTGACACAGCAGCTAGTGGTGATGCAACCGTTGAGGTGAACGGTACATCTTATACGCTGAGTGATTTTGTAGAAGCTTCTGTTCCAGCAGGATTTACAAAGACAACAATGAATTATGAGGGCGCTGACCGCCCAATGGCTTATAACGAGACAAATGGTATTTACCTTGCTTATCTGACATCAGCGGATGGTAATTCCAATTTCTTCTTATATGATGATTCAAATGCAACATTTGCACCATATGAAGAGATTGATATTTCCGATACAACAACGATTGTCCTGTTAAGTGATACAAGTGTGAAGCTGCCATCTAATTATGCGCAGACAACGCTGACACTGAATGGACAGGAATTTCCTGTATGGCAGGACAATGACAAAGATGGATTCTATCTGATGTATGCTGTAAACAACAATGGTACAAAGAATTTCTACGAGTATGATTCTCAGGAGAATACGTATCAGAGATGTGATGTAAAGCAGGATACCGGAGCAAGCAATGCTAAGAAAAAGGGCAATGGTTTCTTTAATAAGATGCAGAATGTGATCGACGGACATTTTAAAGTGTTTGCGATTATCTTTATTGTTATTTTACTTCTTCTCATTATCCGTTTGATTGTGGTTCGTGTGAAGCTTCGTAACCGTGATATTGAGCTGGATGATCTGTATGATGAGTATGGAATCGACTTAGAAGAGGAAGAACCGGAACCGGCTCCGAAGAAGAAAAATAAAAAGAAAGCTCAGCCGGCTCCGAAAAAAGGCAAAAAGAAAAAAGTCGTAGACGAAGATGATTTTGATGACTACGATGATGACGAATTTGACGATGATGACGATGATGATGATGACGATCGTTATGATAGCAAGCGTTATGATGACGAAGATGATTATGCAGATGATGACTTTGAAGAAGAGGAATTTGATGAAGTCAGAGAAGCACCGCTTCGTACAGTGAAATTCGATGATTTTAATACCATTACGGATATGTCTTTATATGAAGATGAGAACTTCGAATCATTTGTGATGGATGAGGAAGAAGAGGATGATATGGTAGATGATTTAGATGATCTGCTCAGTGAGCGTCCGAAGGAGAGACGCAGCCATTCTGAGAAGGATGACACATTCCAGGTAGATTATATTGATCTGGATTAATAAGAGTGAAATGAGTAACCAGGGAGGAATGCATAATGTAAGATGCATTCCTCTCTTAATAAATGGAGCTTAAAAGGCATAAATGGAGTTTGAAAGGCATAAATGGAGCTTAAAAGGCAGCAGGAGGAATTATGTACGATTATATTATTGTAGGGTCTGGGCTTTATGGAGCAATCTTTGCCCATGAGGCTATGAAGGCAGGAAAGAGCTGTCTCGTTGTAGAGAGGCGTTCGCATATCGGTGGAAACATTTATACAAAAGAGATGGAAGGAATCCAGGTGCATCAGTATGGGGCACATATTTTCCACACAAGTAATAAAGAGGTGTGGGACTACATTGGACAGTTTGCAACATTTAACCGTTATACGAACTGCCCGGTGGCATATTATAAAGGCCAGATGTACAATATGCCGTTCAATATGAATACATTTCATAAGATCTGGGGTGTAATCACACCGGCAGAGGCGAAGGCTAAGATTGAGGAACAGGTGAAGGAATATGGCGTGAAGGAGCCGAAAAACCTGGAAGAGCAGGCAATCAGCCTGGTTGGAAAAGATATTTATGAAATTCTGGTCAAGGGGTACACCGAGAAGCAGTGGGGGAGACGTGCGACAGAGCTGCCGCCGGAGATCATTAAGAGACTGCCGGTCCGCCTGACTTATGATAACAATTATTTTAATGACCTTTATCAGGGGATTCCGATGGGAGGCTACACGCAGATCATTGAGAAGATGCTGGAAGGCGCAGAGGTCCGTTTGAATGTGGATTATCTGAAAGAAAAAGAAAATCTTCGCCCACTCGGTAAAAAAGTAGTGTATACTGGACCTGTAGATGCATATTTTGACTATTGCTTTGGTGAATTAGAATATCGTACGGTCCGTTTTGAGACAGAGATTCTGGATACAGACAATTATCAGGGAAATGCGGTGGTCAATTATACAGAGTATGAAGTTCCATATACAAGAATCATTGAGCATAAGCATTTTGAATTTGGAACCCAGGAGAAGACCGTTATTTCCAGAGAGTATCCAGTGACATGGAAGAAAGGGGACGAACCTTATTATCCGGTCAATGATGAGAAGAATACAGCACTTTATGCAAAATACAAAGAGCTGGCAGAGAAGGAAGAGAACGTAATCTTTGGAGGGCGTCTGGGACTTTACCGTTATATGGATATGCATCATGTAGTGGATGCGGCGTTACAGGCTGTAAGAGAAGAAATGAAATAAATGATAACGAGGTTAGAAACCGGGTATCATCAAAGGAAGATAATGAATGTAAAGAAGGAGAAAGTATTATGAAATGGAAGCAGTTTCGTTTAAAAACAACGACACAGGCGGAGGATATTGTGAGCAGTATGCTGGCAGATCTTGGAATTGAAGGTGTGCAGATTGAGGATAAGATCCCGCTTACAGAACAGGATAAGGAGCAGATGTTCGTGGATATTCTGCCGGATATCCCAGATGATGACGGGACAGCATATTTGACATTTTATCTGGATGAGGAAGAAGATGTGGCGCCGGTTCTTATGAACGTGAGAAAAGAACTGGAAGATATGCGTGCATTTCTTGATGTAGGGGAGTGTACTATTGAGGAATCTGAGACGGAAGATGTAGACTGGGTCAACAACTGGAAGCAGTACTTCCATCAATTCTATATAGACGACATTCTTGTAATCCCATCCTGGGAAAAAGTAAAGCCGGAGGACAGCGACAAGATGGTCATTCACATTGATCCGGGGACAGCATTCGGAACAGGTATGCATGAGACGACACAGCTTTGCATCCGGGCGTTGAAAAAATATGTGACATCCGAGACGGAGATTTTAGATGTTGGTTGTGGAAGCGGGATTCTTGGAATGCTGGCGCTTAAGTTCGGGGCAAAGCATTCTCTTGGAACAGATCTTGATCCATGCGCCATTGATGCGACTCACGAGAATATGGAAGTGAATGGGATCCGCAAGGATCAGTATGAGGTCATGATCGGAAACATCATTGACGATAAGGCTGTTCAGGATGCGGTTGGATATGAAAAATATGATATTGTAGCAGCAAATATTCTGGCAGATGTCCTTGTTCCGCTGACGCCGGTCATCATTCATCAGATGAAGCCGGGTGCTGTATATATTACAAGTGGAATTATCGAAGATAAAGAAAATGTTGTAGTAGAAGCTGTGAAGGCTGCCGGACTAGAAGTTCTGGAAGTGAATCACCAGGGCGAGTGGGTATCTGTTGTAGCAAGAAAGAATGCCTAGAGGAGTAAAGAGAAAATGCAGCATTTTTTTGTAGATGCCTCTCAGGTATCGGAAGAAACAATCCGGATCGAAGGTTCTGATGTGAATCATATGAAAAATGTGCTCCGTATGCGGATTGGTGAGGAAGTGACGGTCAGTGACGGTCAGGGAAAAGAATATCTCTGCCAGGTTCGCGATTTTGAAGAGGAGCAGGTGCAGTTAAAAATCGTAGAGACGAAAGCTTCAGATGCGGAACTCCCATCAAAAATCTATCTGTTTCAGGGTCTCCCGAAGCAGGAGAAGATGGAATTGATCGTGCAAAAATGTGTGGAGCTTGGGATTTATGCGGTAGTCCCGGTCTCCATGAAGCGGTGTGTGGTGAAGCTGGATGCGAAAAAAGGGGCGAAGAAAGTGGAGCGTTGGAATACAATTGCAGCCAGCGCAGCCAAACAGTCCGGGCGGGGGATCGTGCCGGAAGTGATGTCTGTGAAGACTTATAAGGAAGCCCTTGAGATGGCAAAAGATTTGGATGTTGTATTGGTGCCTTATGAGTGTGCAGAAGGTATGGATCACACAAAGAAACTGATACAGTCCATAAAGCCGGGACAGTCTGTTGGAATATTTATCGGACCGGAAGGTGGATTTGATCCAGATGAGATTGCGCTTGCATGTGAGATGGGCGGTCAGGTCATAACTCTCGGAAAGCGTATTTTACGGACAGAGACAGCGGGACTTGCGCTATTGTCTGTGCTGATGTTTCAACTGGAGCAAGTTACATATTAAATTGCAGGGACATATATTGATGATAAGAAGAGACAGTGATCAACTGTTATTGGAAAAAAGAAAACAGGAAGTGAGATAGAATGAAGGAAGTATATCTGGACAATTCTGCTACGACGAGAGCATACCCGGAAGTGGGAGATCTGGTCCGTAAGGTATTGTGTGAAGATTATGGAAATCCATCTTCCATGCACCGTAAGGGCGTGGAGGCTGAAAAATATATAAAAGAAGCGAAAGAGACATTTGCAAAGCTTTTAAAGGTGCAGGAGAAAGAAATCTTTTTCACGTCCGGAGGTACGGAAAGTGATAATCTGGCATTGATCGGGGCAGCAAAAGCGAATCGAAGAGCAGGGAATCATCTGATCGCATCCGGAATTGAGCATCCGGCGATCATTAATACGATGCGTTATCTGGAAGAGGAAGGGTTTCGTGTTACATTTCTTCCGGTGGACCGCTTTGGAAGAATCAGTCTGGATGCACTGAAGGATGCACTCTGTGAAGACACGATCCTTGTATCTGTGATGTATGTGAATAATGAGGTGGGATCCGTACAGCCGATCCAGGAGGCTGCCAGCATGGTAAAAGCGTATAACAAGAACATTTTGTTCCATGTGGATGCAGTGCAGGGATTTGGAAAGTATCACATTTACCCGAAGCGCCTGAAGGTGGATATGTGTTCCATCAGCGGACATAAGATTCATGGACCAAAAGGAATCGGAGTGCTTTATATTGATGAACATGTGAAGATAAAACCAATCGTATTTGGCGGTGAACAACAGAAAAATGTCCGTTCCGGTACGGAAAATGTACCTGGAATTGCAGGGATTGGTCTTGCTGCGAAGATGATTTATGAAAATCTGGATGAAAAAGTTGCAGCGATGCGTGCGATGAAGGAGCATTTTATTGAAGGCGTGAAGCAGATCCCGGATACGACCATCCATGGTCTTTATGATGAGACCAGTGCGCCACACATTATCAGTGTTGGATTTGCGGGAATCCGAAGCGAGGTTCTTCTGCATGCGCTGGAAGATAAAGGCATCTATGTATCCAGTGGTTCTGCATGTGCTTCCAACCACCCGCAGATCAGCGGCGTGTTAAAAGGAATCGGAGCCGGTCAGCAGTTTTTGGATGCAACGCTTAGATTCAGTCTTTCTGAGTTTAATACGATGGAAGAGATTGACTATACATTAGATACTCTGTATAATATAGTACCGATGCTTAGAAAATATACCAGACATTAGAGATAAATGAGGAGAAGATCGATGAGATTTCATACATTTTTATTGAAATACGGGGAGATTGGTATCAAAGGAAAGAACCGTTATCTTTTTGAAGATGCTCTTGTAAGACAGGTGCGTTATGCGTTAAAAGATGTAGACGGGAACTTTGATGTCCACAAATCCCAGGCAAGAATCTATGTGGACTGTGAGGGTGATTATGATTACGAGGACACGGTGGAACATTTGAAAAGAGTGTTTGGACTGGTCGGAATCTGCCCGGTTGTCCGTATGGAGGATAAAGGTTTCGAGGAATTGAAAAAAGACGTGGTAGCTTATATGGCAGAGATGTATCCGGACCGCAACTTTACATTTAAGGTAGAGTCACGCCGTGCCAGAAAGTCATATCCGAAGAACTCTATGGAAATAAGCCGTGACCTTGGAGAGGCGATTCTCTATGCGTTCCCGGAGATCAAGGTAGACGTACATCACCCGGATGTACTGGTAAATGTAGAAGTGAGAAATGAAATCTATGTTTATTCTGAGATTATTCCAGGAGCAGGCGGAATGCCGGTAGGAACCAATGGAAACGCTATGCTTCTGTTATCCGGTGGGATTGACAGCCCGGTCGCAGGTTATATGGTATCCAAACGAGGAGTTGGTCTTGAGGCAACTTATTTCCATGCACCGCCGTACACAAGTGAGCGTGCAAAGCAAAAAGTTGTTGATCTTGCGAAGATTGTGGCAAGATATTCCGGACCAATCAAATTACATGTTGTGAACTTTACAGATATTCAGTTGTATATTTATGACAAATGCCCGCATGACGAGCTGACTATTATTATGCGCCGCTATATGATGCGTATTGCGGAAGAATTCGCAAGACGTGATGGATGCCTTGGACTGGTGACGGGAGAGAGTATCGGACAGGTGGCAAGTCAGACTATGCAGAGCCTGGCTGCAACGAATGATGTATGTACGATGCCGGTATATCGTCCGCTGATCGGATTTGATAAACAGGACATTGTAGATGTGGCAGAGAAGATCGATACTTACGAGACCTCCATTCTTCCATTTGAGGATTGCTGTACCATTTTCGTGGCAAAGCATCCGGTCACAAAGCCGAATATCGAGGTTATCCGCCGTTCTGAGGAGAATCTGGCAGAGAAGATCGATGAACTTATGCAGACAGCGTTAGATACAGCAGAGATCATTGAAGTGAAATAGAAAAAGTGAAATAAAAAGGGGGCAGCCCTTCGAAAAGAAGAACTGCCCTGTTATCTTTGCTGCTTTGCTTTTGATATATGTTTTTTGGCCTGAATCCTACTTAGGATCTTCGCTTACGATATAAGGCTTGATCGCTTCAAGAATAGGACCCATCTCAGAATCTGTTGCGTGGATATTCAGAGTTGTTGGCTCATTCAGATCAAGACTGAAGATTCCCATAACAGACTTAGCGTCTACGATATATCTTCCGGAAACAAGATCAAAGTCGTTGTCGAATTGTTCAAGCTCGTGAGAAAAAGAGTTCACCTTTTGGATTGAATTTAAATAAACCTGTACAGTTTTCATTGTACGTTACCTCCTTATTTATCATACTTCTATCATCTCTATCTTAAAAGTATGACAGATAAAAGTCAAGAAACAAATTACCAAATATTTTGAAAGGAATGTGTAAAATGAAAAAGAAAGCTGCGCTCCATAATCTGGGCTGCAAAGTAAATGCATATGAGACAGAGGCTATGCAGGAGCTTCTGGAGCAGAATGGATATGAGATCGTGCCATTTAAAGAAGGGGCAGATGTCTATATTATCAATACATGTACAGTCACCAATGTTGCAGACCGCAAATCCCGGCAGATGCTTCACAAAGCACGGAAAATGAACCCGGATGCGGTAGTTGTGGCGACAGGCTGTTATGTGCAGGCAAGAGGAGAAGATATCGACCCTTGTGTGGACATCGTAGTTGGAAATAATAAAAAGAAAGACCTGATCGCGATTCTGGACGAGTATTACAATGCTCAGCATAAAGTAAAAAAAGAGCTGCTTGATATCAACCATGAGAAAGAATATGAGGAGATGCAGGTCACTCATACAGCAGAGCATACCCGCGCGTATATCAAGGTCCAGGATGGGTGCAATCAGTTTTGTTCTTACTGCATCATTCCGTATGCGAGAGGACGTGTCAGAAGCCGTAACCTGGAACATGTATTAGAAGAGGTGCGGACACTGGCAGCTTCCGGATATAAAGAAGTTGTGCTGACAGGAATCCATCTGAGTTCTTATGGAATTGATACCGGGGAGAGCCTTTTGGAACTGATCCAGAAAGTACATGAAATTGACGGCATTAAAAGAATCCGGCTTGGATCTCTGGAGCCGAGGATCATTACAGAAGAATTTGCTTCCAGTATTGCTGCACTTCCGAAGATGTGTCCGCATTTTCATCTGTCATTACAGAGTGGCTGCAATGCGACCTTGAAGCGTATGAATCGTCGTTACAGTGCAGAAGAATATATGGAAAAATGTGACCTTTTACGGAAATATTTCCACAATCCGGCACTGACAACAGATGTGATTGTAGGATTTCCGGGGGAGACACAGGAAGAGTTTGCCGAGTCCATGGATTTTGTAGACCGTGTGAATTTCTATGAAACACATATTTTCAAATATTCCAGAAGAGCAGGAACGAAAGCAGCCGTGATGCCGGATCAGGTTCCGGAGGAAATAAAAAGTGAGCGAAGCGCGAAAATGATCGAGCTTGGACATAGAAAACAGAAAGCTTATGAAGAAAAACTCCTTGGAACGACACAGGAAGTGCTGATGGAAGAGGCAGTTGAGACAGAAGACGGCATTTACCAGGTCGGGCATACGAAAGAATATGTTAAAATTGGTTTAAAAACAGAAGAAAATCTATCAAATCAACTGAAAAATGTTAAAATCGAAGATACAAAGCAAATAATTCATTGAATTTTGACAAATGATAGGTTAGAATAAGATTGAAGAAATGTAATTATGAAGATGTGAGAATAATTACAAAGTAATGTGAAGGACGTGAGTAGTATGAAAGAATTAAGCAATACGCAATTTTTTCAGGTAGAGAGTGCACCACAGATTCAGGCAAAAGATATTCTTGAAATTGTGTACAAGGCTCTTGTGGAAAAAGGGTATAATCCGGTGAACCAGATCGTAGGTTATATTATGTCAGGTGATCCGACTTATATTACCAGTTACAATGGTGCCCGCAGTCTGATTATGAAGATGGAACGGGATGAGCTGGTTGAAGAGATGTTCAAGACGTATATTGAGCATAATAAGTGGGGATAATATATATGAGGATTATGGGACTGGACTACGGCTCGCGTACAGTCGGGGTGGCTGTCAGTGATCCTTTGGGGATAACTGCGCAGGCTGTAGAGACTATATGCCGTAAGGACGAGAACAAGCTTCGGAAGACATGTGCCCGCATCGAGGAACTGGTGGCAGAGTATGAAGTTGAGAAGATTGTGCTCGGACTTCCGAAGCATATGAACAATGATATTGGAGATCGGGCGGAAAAATCTATGCAATTTGGTGAGATGATCGGACGACGGACCGGCCTTGAGGTCGTGATGTGGGATGAGCGTCTGACTACTGTTTCGGCAGAGCGGACTTTAATCGAGAATAAGGTAAGAAGAGAAGACCGCAAGAAGTATATTGACCAGATTGCGGCTGTTTTTATATTGCAGGGATACCTGGACTCCGCACACCTGAATAAAGAAGGGTAGAAGATTTATGGAAAAGATTACATTTGCGTCTGCAGATTCACAGGAAAATGAAGAGTTTTTTGTGTTGGAGCAGACAAAGTTAAATGGAGTATCTTATATTCTTGTCACGGATTCGGAAGAAGACGATGCAGAATGTTGGATTTTAAAAGACACGTCACCGGAGGAATCATCCGAGGCAATCTATGAGTTTGTGGAAGATGAAAAAGAACTGAATGGGATAATGGGAGTTTTTGAAGAACTTCTGGAAGATGTGGAAATTGAAAGGTAATGAATTATGTCAGTCAGTCAGGAGAGTTTTAAGAAAAAGTTAAAAGAAAAAGGGCTTAAAGTGACGAATCAGAGACTGCTTGTACTGCAGGTTCTTGCAGAGAATAAGGACAGACATCTGACTGCTGAAGATATCTATGAGCTCGTAAAAGAAGATTACCCGGAGATCGGGCTGGCAACCATTTACCGAACAGTGCAGTTGTTACTGGAAATGCAATTGGTGGATCGTATTAATCTGGATGATGGATGTGTGCGTTATGAGATCGGGGAGACGCTGGATGGCACAGGAAAGCACCATCATCACCATCTGATATGTAAAACATGTGGAAAAGTACTGCCTTTTAAAGACGACCTGTTGGATGAACTGGAGCGGCATATAGAAGAAGAGACAGGATTTCATGTGTTAGACCACGAATTAAAGTTCTACGGACAGTGCAGTGAATGTAGAAAGAAACAGAAATAGACCCTTTGTTACACTGGGGGTCTGTAATTACGTGGAGGTGTAAACTTGAAAAAAGAGAATATTGGAAGTATGCGTATCATTCCACTCGGGGGACTCGAGAAGATCGGAATGAACATTACTGCCTTCGAGTACGAAGACAGTATTATTGTTGTGGATTGCGGATTGGCATTCCCGGAGGACGGTATGCTTGGAATTGACCTTGTTATTCCAGATGTGACATACCTGAAAAACAATATTGAGAAAGTAAAAGGATTTGTTATCACGCATGGTCATGAGGATCATATTGGAGCATTAAGCTACATTTTACGGGAGATCAATATCCCAATCTATGCAACAAAGCTTACGATGGGTATTATAGAGAAGAAGTTGACAGAGCACAATCTGCTTCGCTCAACGAGAAGAAAAGTAGTAAAACATGGACAGTCTATCAACCTTGGACAGTTCAGGATAGAATTTATTAAGACGAACCACAGTATCCAGGATGCAGCAGCACTTGCAATCTATTCCCCGGCAGGAATTGTTGTGCATACAGGAGACTTTAAGGTAGATTATACACCAGTCTTTGGAGATGCTATCGATCTTCAGAGATTTGCAGAGATTGGAAAAAAAGGAGTACTGGCACTTTTGTCAGACAGTACCAATGCAGAACGAAAAGGCTTTACACAGTCTGAACGTACGGTAGGTATTACCTTTGATCATATATTTGCAGAACATCAGAATACAAGAATCATCATTGCGACATTTGCGTCTAATGTAGACCGTGTACAGCAGATCATCAACTCAGCGTGCAAGTATGACCGCAAGGTTGTAGTAGAAGGGCGCAGTATGGTGAACATCATTCAGGTAGCACAGGAACTCGGATACTTGAATGTTCCGGAGAACACGATGATCGAGATTGACCAGCTTAAGAATTATCCGCCGGAGAAGACGGTTCTGATCACGACCGGAAGCCAGGGTGAGTCTATGGCGGCTCTTTCCAGAATGGCGGCAGACATTCACAAGAAGGTAACGATCATGCCAGGCGATACAGTTATTTTAAGCTCTAATCCGATCCCTGGAAATGAGAAATCCGTATCCAGAGTTATCAATGAGCTGTCTGAGAAAGGTGCAAATGTTATCTTTCAGGATGCTCATGTATCCGGACATGCGTGTCAGGAAGAATTAAAGCTGATTTATTCACTGGTCAAACCAAAGTATGCAGTACCGGTACATGGTGAGTACCGTCACAGAAAGGCAAATGCGAACCTGGCAAAATCTCTTGGAATTCCAAAAGAGAATGTCTTCATGCTTCATTCCGGAGATGTACTGGAAGTCAGTGAACAAGAGGCAAAAGTCGTAGATAAAGTCCATACGGGAGAAATCCTTGTAGACGGACTTGGTGTCGGTGATGTAGGAAATATCGTACTTCGAGACAGACAGCATCTGGCAGAGGACGGAATTATGATCGTAGTCCTGACGTTAGAGCGCGGAAGCAACCAGCTCCTGGCAGGACCGGATATTGTGTCCCGTGGATTTGTCTATGTTCGTGAGTCAGAAGATCTTATGGAAGAGGCAAGACAAGTCGTAACTGACGCAGTAGAAGATTGCCTGAATCATCAGAGAAATGCTGACTGGAGCAAGATAAAATTAGTGATTCGCGATACAATGAACGAATTTATCTGGAAAAAAACAAAACGTCGTCCGATGATTTTGCCGATTATTATGGATGTATAAAGTGATATTTATTTAAAAGGGGACGTAGTACTTTGAAGAAGTGCTACGTCCCCAATTGCGAAGAGGGGTGTCCCCAATTGCGAGGTGGGGTGTCCCTGATTGAGGAGAGAGGTGGTTGTAAATGATCGTAGATGAGCGGATGGTGACTTATATCCGGTCGCTGGAGGTGCCGGAAAGCGCGGTAATTGAAGCGATTGAGCAGGAAGCTTTAAGAGACCGTGTGCCGATTATCCGGAAGGAAATGCAGAGTTTTCTGAAGGTTCTGCTGATGATCAAAAGACCGATGCGGATTTTGGAAGTAGGAGCTGCGGTTGGTTTTTCGTCAATTCTTATGAGTGAATATATGCCGGAAGGCGGGCATATTACAACAATAGAAAATTATGATAAACGAATTCCGATAGCCCGGGCGAATTTTAAACGGGCAGGGAAGGAAGAGCAGATTGATTTGATTGAGGGAGATGCCCTGGAAGTGATGCATGGCCTGGAAGGGCCGTATGACCTGATATTTGTGGATGCGGCAAAAGGGCAGTACATTCATTACCTTCCGGAAGTTATGCGGCTTCTTGGGACAGATGGAGTGCTTGTGTCAGATAATGTGCTGCAGGAAGGTGATATTATTGAATCCAGATTCGCGGTGGAGCGCAGGAACCGGACTATTCACAGCCGTATGCGGGAATATCTCTATGAGTTAAAGCATCATGATCAGTTGCAGACATCGATTATTCCACTGGGAGACGGCGTGGCATTAAGTGTAAAGCGCAGTGATATTTAAATAGTGATAGATATTTAAGCAGTGATATTTAAGAAGAATAGAAAATTAATAAAAAGAGAAGGAGAAGAGAAGTATGAGTCAGAAACGTCCGGAATTATTAATCCCGGCCAGCAGTCTGGAAGTATTGAAGACTGCGGTTATGTTTGGTGCAGATGCAGTATATA
>OLQP01000543.1_pt1 | contig 30632 bp, 26 predicted proteins | sample 1643181 | NCBI WGS metagenome assembly OLQP01 (sample SAMEA3136710, study PRJEB25190) | human gut metagenome | biome: human gut; feature: human-associated habitat; material: faeces | place: Austria | collected 2013 | reverse complement strand
AACGCACGGAACAATCCGTAGGCATCATAGTTGGGGCTTTTGACCCCAACATCATTTATTGCTATAATATCTTTGTTATACTTATCCATCAAGTAATTGCTTACATAAAATAGACGATATGTCACAAATTGTCAAATTATGCGATTTTTTTGGAATTATAGCATATTTTGGGAAAACTCACAATGATTATTCTTTTACAATCCACTCATCTTTGATGCACCACAGTCCTGCCTGCACACTGTGAACACCACTGTTATCCCCCGCCTCGATTGCTTGCTGATGACCAAACAGACGTTTCCAGCTTTCCTGAATTCTCGCTTTCTGCTCCGGATAAAAATTACTGGTCATAATCTGAAATTCATTCATCCCCATATTTTTCAATTCTTCGGAAAATGTTGCTTCTTCCGATTCATTTTCACCGATATAATGCATCTGCATAATCTTCGTCCAGTCGAACATGTCGAACAAGATTGCTTCTCCTATTGGCACGTCTAACGTCAGCACATGTCCATCTCCTGTCTGATCCACATTATAAAGATCTGTGAATGCCCAGTATGGATACTCGGCTCCTTCTGGTTTTGGAACTATATGCTGCGCCTCCTTTACAAACCAGCCATATGCATTTATAAATACCTTCGCAGACTCCTTATATTTTTTTCGTACATACTCTTCTTTTGAATAACATACGCCGTCCCGTTTCAATACCTGATATACAACATCAGTCTGAAAAGAATACAGTCTTATCGTATTACATCTGTCAGCCATTCTCTCTTCAACTCCCATACATTTCCATATTTCGCATCGCTTCCCATAAGGATTGTATCATCAAACAACCGCTCCCAGCTATTTTGTATCTCACGCTTAATCTGTGGATAGAACTGGGAAATAACTGCTTTTACATCACTGATTCCATAATCATCCAGAAGTTGTCTGTGGCGTCTTAAGTCATTTTCGTCTTTCGGAATATATCCGTAATTTAAAATATGTCCCCACTTTGCGATATTAACTGATGTAATGATTGCAGGATCCAGTGACAACTCTAAAATTACTGTATTTTCACTGTTCATCATTGTTCCTTCGTTGGTAAATGACACCCATACCGGATACTCCACGTCTGCCGGTTTATTCGCTCTGTCCGGTCCGTGCTTTACCAGCCAGTCATAAGCTTCCAGCACGACCGGAGCCTGTTCTTTCAAATCCATCCTGATATACTCCCGCTTCGCAATATAACGACCGGTCGTCTCCAACTCTTTTAACACATTTTCATGCTGTTTAGTCCAGACGGTAATATTCGACATACGCTTCCTCCTTTTTACATACCTTCATTTAAAACCCACCGTTCTGATATGCTCTTGCGATCACATAAGATGGCTCATAAAATGCACTGCAGTTATCATTGATTTTAATACTTCCAGAAATCTTCGATTTTTTCCAGCTTTTTCTTGTAAATTCTTCCGGAAAATGCCAGATGTGGAAGTTCGTAGAACTCACATTTTTTCGGACAGATCGGACGGTACATTGGATCTGCTGCTATGATATCTGCATCTTTTAAAGCTTCTTCCATGTCTTCCTCTCCAAGAACCTGCCGGCTTGTTCGAAACAATAAATCTTCCGTCTCCTGTAACGGGCATAATACATGAACTGGTATTCCACATTTCTGTTCAATAGCCAAAGCCAGTGACTCTGTCGTGACCGGTTCACCGATCAGCATAACTTCTTTATCGTTTTTGCCGCTTCCAGGCTGCTCCTTATCCGAATTTTCTTCACGTAATCTTTTATATGGGTATCGTTCTTTCTTCTCCAATGCCTGTACGATTTCTTCTGTAAATGTTCCTACTGGCGTCCCAACTACATATGGCATTTTATATTCTTTTTCCAGATATTTTGCGGTGCGCAATCCCACGGAAGATACAACAAGATTTACTTCTGCTTCCAGTGCATGGCTCAATACTTCAAGATCATCTCCCATCGCCCAGGTTGATAACACCTTCCAGCCACATTTTTCCAGATTTTTTTTCATATATCCGGCACGGCTATATGCTCCAAAATCAAGCGGCGTGACACCAAGAAGATTAACCGTATGTGGCTGTATATTTTTCTCTTCGCAAACTGCCTTTGCAGGCACAAACTGCCTTGCAATCTGCTCCAGAGCTAGTCCTGCACCATATACATAATCGTGCATACCATTGGTCGGTACAGAAAATGTAGGAATCCCAAGTTCCTGTTCCAGCACTTCTGCCAGTGCCGGAAAATCTGTTCCGTTCATATATGGAATCGGCGATCCGGCAAGTGCAATAAACCTCGGTTTTAATTCCCGTGCTGCATCCATGATATCATTCAGGAACTTTTCATCATTTCCCATAATCGCATCGATTTCAGTAAGTCCCGAGATGTAGATCAGGCTGTCCTGGTCATACCAGCGGATCTCATCATGTGTATTATAAGTAGAATTACAGCCGGACGGATCATGCATCACTGTCATACCGCCCAGTTCATAAAGTGCAGAACAGACACCCGACACATCCGCCGTGTAAATTGGTATAATTTTGTATGTCTGTCTCATATGCAGCTTTCGCACCCCCATCCTTTTCGCACAACCAGATCCTCCACTTCTTTTTCTTCTTTGTAAGCCCGGATCATAAGTTCTGCCATTTTCCGGATTCCATCAAATCCATACCACCCTGCGCCTTCAACTACATTCACAAAATATGGGCTCTGGGTGAACCATGCTGCTTTTTGTCCCAGTGCCAGCATTTTTCCTTCATGATTTCTTGGAAGCACGCGCATCTTTGGCTGAATGGTCGCGCGAAGCTCCAGTTCCGGCGCATGTTTGCTAAGCCAGTAAAATTCCTGTTCTTCCTCCGGGCTTACACCATCCAGATAAACAGCTTCCACACAAAATCCATGTTCTAAAAGATATTTTGCCAGTCCAAGCGGTCTCGGATGCATGAGATAGTCGATGACGATTGGTGTGTCTCCAACAACTTCTCTTACTTTTTTAATAGTTTCTTCGCAAGCTTCAATCTCTTTTTCGTAATAGAAATCTTTTTGTGCATCTATCAACACATTTAATGTCTCTATCTGTTCTTCAGACGTCTGAATTATCTTAGATACCAGTGTCTTTTCCAGTATCTCTGCCAATCTTTCCATCTGCTGCTTTATCTCTTCATAGTTAAAACTTGCCGGCATGTAAATGTGTTCTCGTCCCAGTCTTTTTGACAGCGTCTGCGCCCCGTATTTTGCTGTCGGATAGATAGAAAGAAATATATTTGCTTCACCAAGTTTCTCATACTTGTCCCATGTATCACAAGTCGTAATCTCTCTGAGTTCAAAGCCACATTTTTTTAGGAATCGTTTGATGTCAGAAGTTTCGTCCAATGGGAAATTATGTCCAAGCAACGTGACGATATGTGAATCTGCTTTTTGTACTTTTAATGGGTCATACATTGCTTTTCGTAGTTTCTGATCTGGTGTCAGACCAGTTTTTTGCATGATTGGATCCATATAGCAGCGTACAAATGCAATTTCCGGGAAACGCCTGTCAAGTTCCTCATAGACCATCTTAAGATCACAGCCAAGAAAATGGTGGAGGCACACGGTAAATAAGAGCACTGCTTTTGGTTTTCGTTCCAGTTTCTTTAATACATCTGTGACACCTTCAATTGTGATATCCTCCAGATTTCCGTTCAACAGATCGTCTTCTTCGATGATCACGTATGAAAAACGATCTGCCGCATTCATCTCGGCCGCCGTCAATACAACACCACGCATACAGTTATCTGCACAGACATATATCTGAATGGTCTCCGGCATCAACATTCCGGTGTGTACAATATTCCAGTTTCCATGAACCGGAGAGTTAAACTCCAATCCCGGATGAAATGGTGCCGGATAGGACGCATCTTTTATTCTGATCATGGCTCCTTCCGGGGTTACATGGTTTTTCTCCATTTCCGTCTGTCCTACTCGTTTTAACATAAATTTCCTCTCTAAATTCTTTCCCACTACATTTCACATTTTGTTCAAAAATGCCCCGGCAGCTTAGTTCTTACATATCGCCAGAACCGCCTCACTCAGAGCACGGTATTCATCTGCCATCTCACTGTCAGGATAACACTCCATCAACGTTTTTTTCTGCTCTTCAGCCGCCATTACAAGCTCGCTTCTGGAGAGGTACCCAATAGTACTACTATGGAAATCTTCTGCCAGTTCCTGCACTTTTTCTTCTTCTCTTGGCACATTTCTCCGGTTCAGAATAAATCCGCCAAGTTTTGCATATCCGCGATTCTGGAAGCGTTCCAGTGCCATTGCAATGTTCGCTCCGGCATGAATGGACATATTTTCTCCCGAAGTTACAACAAATACATAGTCTGCATACCCACTCCGCATAGGCATGGAAAATCCGCCACACACTACATCGCCAAGTACATCGTAAAGGACTACGTCCGGTTTGTAGACTTCATATGCTCCGGTCTCTTTTAGTTTCTCCAGTGCAGTGATAATTCCGCGTCCTGCACAGCCAAGTCCCGGGGTCGGTCCTCCTGACTCCACACAGACAACTCCTTTGTATCCGATTCTTGTAATCTCTTTCAAAGTCACATTGCCTTTTTTCTCATTATAGATATCCAATACTGCCGGCATAGGTTCTCCATCGCGCAAGGCAATCGTAGAATCTGCCTTCGGGTCACAGCCAATCTGCATAACTGATAATCCTTTTTCAGCCAGTGCGACCGCCATATTGGATACTGTCGTAGATTTTCCGATACCGCCTTTGCCATAAACTGCAATTTTTAACATGATAATTCCTCCGGTTTGGTGATGACATTGGAGTAAGCAGTCTTTGCCGACACTCCCTTAAGACGCCCTATTTTTCCAGAAAGCGCACTGATCACATCCTGCGGCGCATCAATCGCAATACTGATAATATGGATTCCTTTTTGACGGTACGGGATTCCCATTCTTCCAATAATATATTTTCCAGACTCATGCAGATATTGATTCAACTGCTCCGTCGCCTCCGGGTTTTCTACAATAATAGAAATCACTGCTACTCTTGTTTCCATACTTTCTCTCCCTGCTCTTATTTCTAAGTAATCTGATCTTAGCAGATTCTCGGCAATAATTCTCCGCCTGGCTGTGGCAATAATGCCTGGGTTCCAATCTCCGTCATCATTACAACTTTTCCCGGCTGTTCTTCTGTAATTTCACCAATAATGGCAGCATTTTCTGAATATGGGCACTGACGCAATGTCTCCACAATCTTCGCTGCTTCTTTCTTCGGTGCAATGATGACCATAGTTCCTTCACATGCAAGATACAATGGTTCCAGTCCCAACATGCCACAGACACCCCTTACTTCCGGCTGAACCGGAATATTGGCGCTGTCAAGCTGTACGCCTACCTGGCTCTGCTTCGCAATTTCATATAATACAGTTCCCACGCCGCCACGTGTCGCATCACGAATAACATGCAGATTGTGTGTCCTGTTCATCACTGCTTCCACCGTCTTCCAAAGGGGTGCACAATCACTCTTGATATCGGCCTCAATTCCCAAATCTTCTCTCTCAAGCAGGATTGTACAGCCATGGCGTCCAATATCTCCTGTTACAATAACCGCATCACCGGGTTTCGCAAGCTCGCCGCCGACTTTAACTCCATCTTCAATCTGTCCCATTCCTGTTGTTGTGATAAATACTCCGTCCACCTGCCCTTTTCCGGCTACCTTTGTATCACCGGACACGATGTGAACACCTGCTTCTTTGGCGGTTTTTTCCATTGCTGACGCAATTTCTTCCAGTTTGTCCATTGGAAATCCTTCCTCAATGACAAATGCACAGGTCAGATACAGTGGCTTTGCTCCCATACACGCCAGATCATTGACTGTTCCGCAAATAGACAGTTTTCCGATATTTCCTCCTGGGAAAAATGCAGGTGATACGATAAATCCATCGGTAGACACTGCCATTTTCCCAACTGGCGGATTTAACACAGCCGCATCATCCGCAGTCAGATCCGGATTTGCAAAATGTGCCGCAAATATGTTATCGATTAATTCTGATGTCTGACGTCCTCCGGCACCGTGTGCCATGGTGACTGTCTGATCTTTTATTCCATTATTCATAATATATCACTCCCAGCTTTTTATTTCATTTTCTCTGCTTCGCCGTACATATAGTACGCGGAACATGCACCTTCTCCTGACACCATGCATGCGCCAACCGGATGCTGTGGTGTACAGACCTTACCAAATACCTTACAATCAGAAGGTTTACATTTTCCCTGAAGAACATCTCCGCACCGGCATGCAGGATTTGCTTTTCCCTGAATCGGCGGAATCTTATATTTCTTCCGTGCGTCAAATGCGCTCCATTCCTCTTGAAGTCTCATTCCTGAACCTTTGATTACGCCAAGTCCTCTCCATTCACTATCACAAGGTTCCATCATCTCTTCTACCAGCTTCTGCGCCTGTGGGCTTCCATTCTCTGTTACTACACGCGGATAACAATTTACAAAAAATGGCCTGCCTTCCTGAAACCGTGCCAGTGCCACTGCCAGCGCTGTCAAAAGTTCTTTTGCTGTAAATCCTGCTACCACACCGCTGACTCCTTCTTTTGCCAGTTCTTCGCACAGCTTCGTCCCGGTAATCGCATTAACATGTCCCGGATACAGGAAAATGTCTGCGCTTCCTTTCAATGCTTCATATGCCTGCGGCATCGTTTTATTCGCTGTCAGAATAGAGTAGTTCGTCAAGCCCTCTTCCCTTGCTTTTTTCACAGAAAGACAAGCAGACGGAGTGGTGGTCTCAAATCCGACTGAAAGGAATGTAACCTGCTCCTTTGGATGTTCTTTGGCATACTCCTTCGCATCTACTGGAGAATAGACAATACGGATTTTCGCACCCTTTTCTCTTGCCCCGGCAAGACTCATATTAGTTCCCGGTACACGTACCAGATCACCAAATGTACAGATCGTCACTTGCCTTTCCAGTGCCAGATAAATTGCTTCGTCAATGAATCCGACCTGTGTTACACAGACCGGACACCCCGGTCCCGAAATCAGTTCCACCTGTTCTGGCAAAAGTTTCCGGATTCCAAGTCTGAAAATCTCATGTGTATGGGTTCCGCACACTTCCATGATCCGCACCGGAGGACCATCATAGCCTTCGATGATCTCTCTGGCTGTTTTCTTTTTTTCTTCCATTATAATAAATCCTCCATGAGCTGATCTGTCTCACTTTCATCTTCATCCGTAATCTTCGCGATTGCAACTCCTGCATGTACCATTACATAATCTCCCGGCTCCAGTTCATCCAGAAGTTCCGCAGAAACCTCCCTCTTTGCTCCATCAGCATCTACCACTGCCATGCCTTCATTTATTCGCACTACCTTTGCTGATAATCCAACACACATGCTCTTAACCTCCCATAATCTATTCTTTTTATCTTTCAAGATCTGTTTTTACTTTACATTTTTACTATCTGTCTGCTTCTTTTTATTCAGATATGCCATGCCGTAAACTGCCTGGCCAAGCCCGATACCGCCATCATTTGGTGGAATCAGATGATGCCGCAATACCTGGAACTTTCGATTTAAAAGTTCCTTTTCCACGAGTTCCAGCAATAGACGGTTCTGAAATACGCCGCCGCTTAGCGCCACCTGATTACATTTCTTCTGCGTTCGTACATTTTCGCAGGCAGCGCAGATCTCCATTGCAAGCAACTGATGAAATATATACGCAAGCTTTCCGACATCTTCCCCTTGTCTTCTGCCCTCAATCATCTGCCAGACAATTGCATTCGTCTGCAAGAAAATATGTTCATGCTCCTTAACATCTGTATGCTTACCATTCTTAGCATTTAGGGCATTCTTGACATTCCCGGCATTTTTGGCGTTTTTGGTATTTTCCGTATTCTTTGCCTCATGTTCTTTCTGCCATGCCTCTGCTGCGAATTCCAGTGCCATGGACGCTTCCCCTTCAAATGTAGAGCTTTTTTGAATCCCCAAGATCGCACTTACTGCGTCAAACAACCTTCCTGCACTTGTAGACTCAATTGCATTCAAATGTCGCTGTGCCATAGTAAGAATCACATTTGCTTCTGGTTCGGTACATAATTCCAATTCTTTTATGATATTTTTTGCTTTTTCTTTCTCCCTCACAAGTCCACCAATGATGGAGACTGCAATACGAAATCCTTCTTGGGAAGCAATGTCTCCGCCTACATGCCAGAATGGCTCAATACTGCCTATTCGTTCGAAATGTTCATAATCTGCGTACAGAATCTCACCGCCCCAGATAGTACCATCCGTTCCATATCCGGTTCCATCAAAGGAAACGCCAATGACTGGACCTGCGCAGTCATTTTCCGCCATACAGGATAAAATGTGCGCATAATGATGCTGCACTTGTATCATTGGCAGCTCCATTTCATGCGCCACCATTGTGGAATTGTACTTCGGATGCAGATCTGCCACTACAAGCTCTGGCTCTACTTCCAGCAAAGCAGTCAGTCGCGTGATCGTCTCCTGAAGCGCTTTCACTGTCCGAAGATCTTCCAGATCTCCTACATACGGCGCCGGATAAAACCGGTCATCATGTCCAATACAACATGCATTTTTCAATTCTCCGCCCACAGCAAGTACCTGCCCTTGCCACGCTTTTGAAAGCATATATGGGAGTGGTGCATACCCCCGGCTTCTTCGGATCATATACGGTTCTTCCCGGTAAAAATCCATCACGGAATCGTCTGCACGGATACGGATCTTCCGGTCATGAGAAAGTATGCAGTCGCATAAATGCGACAGTTCCTCTTTTGCTTCCCGGTCATCTCTGCAAATTGGTGCACCGGAAATATTTCCACTGGTCATCACGAGAAAATCCGGCATCTGAATGCCGTCATCATACTGAAATAACAATAGTTGAACCGGTGCATAAGGAAGCATTATCCCCACCTTCGGATTAAAAGGAGCTACCGATTTTGCAAGTTTGCTTACGCCTTCTTTTTTATCCAGCAACAGTATCGGTTTTTGATGCCCGGTCAGTATCTTTTCCTGTTCTTCGCTAAGTTCACATACACTGCGCACCGCCTCTTCGTTACGTGCCATCACTGCAAATGGTTTGACCGGACGTTTTTTTCTTGTCCGCAAAAGTTCCACGGCTGATTCCTTTGTCGCATCACAGCACAAATGAAACCCACCGATTCCTTTGACTGCCACAATTCCGCCTTTCGCGATTACGCGTCTGGCGTAAGTAACCGCGTCTCGTCCTCGTTCACTTCTTTCTGCCAGATACACCTGTGGTCCACAATTATTGCAGCAAACAGGCTGTGCGTCAAATCTGCGGTCCTCTGGATCATGGTATTCGTGTGCACAGTCCGGGCACATTGGAAATTCTTTCATACTGGTACGTTCCCGGTCATACGGAAGTGCATCTAAAATAGTCAGTCTCGGTCCGCAGCATGTACAGTTAATAAATGGATGCAGATACCGTCTGTTCCCCGGCTGATACATCTCTTCCTTGCATTCTTCGCAGATTGCAATATCCGGAGAGACAAAGATTTCCCCTTTCGTCTTTTCGCTCTCAACAATCTGAAAATCTTTATAAATTTCCGGATTTTCAACGTCTTCTATATTCATCTTCAAGATTGCTGCACGTTTCGGAGACTGTTCACGGATCATGGTCACAAATCTATCCACCTGTGCTTCTGGCGCCTGTGCGAAAATCTCTACATAAGGGCCTTTGTTACTGACGCTCCCATGGATATTACAAGTCGTTGCGTGACGACTTACGGTTGGACGAAAACCGACTCCCTGAACAATTCCGTAGACACGGATTCGTCTGGTCACTGTTTCTTTCATCTCTACGCCTCCCGCTTTTTCATTTTCTCACGCAATTTTCCTGACACGGCAAAATGTGTAGCATCTATAAAAATTCTTTTTCTTTCCGTCTCATGTGCATCTGCCACACAACCTGTTCCAGCCATTTTATAAGCATCTTCAGTCATGCGTTTCATCATCGGATCTGCAAAAACAATGTCGTAATCCTCTTTCTTGATAAGCTCCATATAATCATCTTCTTCTCGAAGTGAAATGTCACCTTCTTCGGAGAGTTCCTGCTTCATCATGAACCAGCTTGCTACCGTAATAACTGCATTGTTATCAACAGATGGATTCCCATTTACTTTCTGGCATCTTCGTCTGATTTCTGCACGCATTGCATTTCCAATAACCTGCTGATGCACGATTAGGATTTTCTTTCTCCGATAATCCATATCCGGAACCAGCTCTTCTACAATTGGGTAAGTGACCTCATAAGGTGTGCCAAATGTTTTTTCCAGATATTTCGCAGCTGCCAGAGCCGCCGGGGAAACTACAATATTTTTTTCAACCTCTCCTGCTGTTCGATAATTATCAAGACCATCCGTGCTCCGGCAGACATTTTCTCCCATGCAGTAGCAGATTGCTTCTTTTCCTTCTTTTTCCTGGTAATATTCTCGAATCTTCTTTGGTGCCTGAAGGTCACTTATGTCCTGCGGCGTTAATCCAAGAACCCCGATCTTTCCCTGTTTTTTCTCAATATCCAGATTCGGCTTAATTCTTTCACTTGCCTTATCAATCATTTCCTTTTCTGCAAATGTCCGGAAAAGCTCCAGCCATGCTTTTTCTTCGCCCACATCATATAATTCCATACCATCTGTATCAATGGTGATAACAGGCATATTTAATTTTTTCTCGCACATTCTTCCAAGTGCCTTGTAATCCGTTCCGATTACTGCCGGAACCGGTGTCCCGATGATTGCTACAAACTTTACATCGAGCTTTGAAGCTGCATCCACCAGCTTCTCCACCAGACGGTCATCTCGTCCGAGAATTGCGTCCATATCACGCAGTCCCGCACTGAACAAGGCACTTTTTTGTTCAAACCAGCGCGGCTCATCAAAACCACATACATTTCCTGTGCAGCCGCCGGCGTCACAGATTACGATCAGTCCCCCAAGTTCATATAATACGGACACCGCACCAGACTGATCCGGTGCAAATGGTGTCAGATATTTTCTAAGTCCTCTCACTATACTACCTCCAGTAATTGCTCGAATAATCTTCTCACTCCGGCATATCCATATGGCTGTTCTTCCCCGTTCCACATGACATACGGACAATCCGGATGATAATAACAGGCATCTTTTCCGATTGCCAGATTCACATCGCTTTTCGCCGGGTCGTAATAAATCATCGTCGGTTCCATATTGGAAAATACTTTCGTCTCTGGACTTATTTTTGCCAGAGAACGAATGTATGTGAAGTTCTCCACCGTGATTGTCCCGTAAATTTCCGGTACAGAAAATCCGTAACGTATCAAGGCTAATGATAGTTCAAATGGATCAGCGTTCAGGCATTCTCCGATTGCAAAAGAAGCATCCGGACACTTCTGCCGGAATTTTTCCAGTGCATCTTCTGCCTGCTTTTTATATTTTTCATCATAAAATGCAACACCGAGTGCATTACCAAGTGCATGATACTGGTTTTCAATCTTGTCTATCTGATAGAGTCTTCGAAGCTCGATAAATGGAATTTGAAGCCGGTTGTGAAAATCTTCTGCTGCAAATCTTGCTTCGTGGTGCAGTACCAGATTGAAATTCGCTTCTGACATAGTCTGATATTCCATATAATCCTTACATCTGGAAATCTCATGAATCGTCTTCACTCCCGCACTATGCAGCAGATCATAAATCTCACAGTCATCCACAAGCGGCGAGAAAAATCCCAAAAGATTGACTACATTGCCTTTCTTTTTTCCCGGCTCAAGCAGTGAATATAAGGACTGCCTTACATGTACCATCGGTGGTTTTCGGCCTTCTCTTGTAAGTGCATACATATAACAAGGTCTGACCGGAATCTCTACCTGTTCTTCCGCCTTTTTGCACACCCGCTCCATATCCGTTCCAAGAAGGGCATCCACACAGGTAATGCAAATCATAACGACCGACGGTTTTTTCGGACAGACACTGCAGATTTTCTCTACTGCTTTTGGAATTTTTTTCAAATGTCTTCCCGTCACAATATCGGTCTCGTCCATCATCAGATAATAGAACCGGTCATTATATTCCTTCATCGAACTGATCAGTGAAGTATTTCTTCCACAACACCCCGGAGCCACGATCAACATAATGGAATCTGGTACTGCAAGACCGGCACGCTTCACGCCAAAGCCTTCTGCTCCCGGTGAATTGAATGCCAGTGTAGCCGGCGAACTGTAGATCAGATGCTTATGTGACTGAAACTGTGTCGGAATCTGTTCCAGGCCAAGCCTGCTCAGTTCCTTCGTTGTACAGAAAAATGCTCCTTTTTCCGCTTTCTGTTTTTCTGCTTTCATCTTCGTAATTCCCACCATGTCCTTACTCCTCGCTTTCCAGTAATTTTTTTGCGAGGTCATAGAATCTTCCACTGATCTCTGACTCTGGATTTCCTTCAATCACCGTCTGCCCCTGATCTTCGTAACGGATGATCTCATCGCTTCTTGGAATCTCTCCCACGATTGGAATTCCGCTTTCCTTAGAAAATGTCTGCACTTTTTGCACCTCATTTTCCACGTTTCTGTGATTCAGCACAATGCCAAACACCCGTGCATAGCTTCGGTCTTCAAAATTACGAACTGCGCTGGAAATGTTATTAGCCGCATACAACGCCATCTTTTCTCCGGACGTTACAATCAATACTTTTTCTGCATAGCCTTCCCGGATTGGTGCTGCAAAGCCGCCACACACAACATCTCCGAGAACATCGTAGAGCACTACATCCGGCTTGTATGTCTCAAAAAGTCTCAAATCTTCCAGAAGCTGGAATGTTGCGATAATACCTCTGCCAGCACATCCTAGTCCCGGCGTCGGGCCGCCTGTCTCTATACAGAGTACGCCGCCAAATCCTTCCTTTGAAATATCTTCTAATTTCTCCGGTTCCTCGTCTTCCTCCCGCATATAGTTCATGACCGGACGAAGAGGCTTTCCTTCCAGCAGATTAATTGTAGAATCTGCTTTCGGGTCACAGCCTATCTGAATGACTCTTTTCCCCATTGTAGCAAATGCTGCCGCCAGATTCGAAGTTACTGTGGATTTCCCTATTCCACCTTTTCCGTAAATCGCTACCTTCAACATGTCTTCCTCCCAATTTTTTCCCAACGAAAAAGGACCTTTCTCCTTCCGGAAAAAAGTCCTTATATCTGCCACTAAAGTAGTATTCACCCTGAGAAATCTGTACAGATGCGATTTCTGCATGATGGATTCTTATACAAGGAAGATGCACTTTCCCCAACTGCATCTTCCCTGTGTCTGATATATTTGACTATTCCCGCTCGGATCACCTTGCCGTCAGAGTCTTTTTTTATTTATTATTTTCATTATACACAATCTTTTTTTAGTGGTCAATCTATGGTATTTTTTTAACCTTTTTATAACTTTCCAAATTAAACGCAACACACTGTTGCACTTAATTAACCAACATTTCTTTTTCTACTTCTGCAATTTCTGCATCAGTAGCATTGGTATACAACTTGATTTTTTCATATGGTGTATGATCTGCAAGCATATTTTGAATAATTTTTACCTTCGCTTCTTTTTCTCTTCTCTCAAGAATACCATCCAATAAACTTGTCATATCATTCAACTCCTCTCTAATTTCTTCATCTACCGAAATTTGAAGTGTTTCTTCCAATAAAGCCGCCTTTTCTTTTCCATTCAGCTTATCAGAAAAGATGATTCTCAGCATATGATGTAATTCACTGTCTGTTCCAGATGACTCTTCCAATGCAGTTGAAAAATCTTTATTTAATCCTACCAGTATCAGATTTAACAGGTCATCTTTTCTTGGCCACTGATAATTCCCAACCAATGTATGATCTGTGAGCGTGAAGTGATTCATACAATTTTGATCCATATTAAAACAGATCCATATAGAGTATACACTTACCATGTCATTATAATTGGAATTGACAAAATCTCTTTCCTTTTGCGAAGATACCATTCTACATACATAGTATACTCCCCGATTAAAAAGATAATAGGCTATATTATCTTCTTTTTTCTGTGCCTCAATGTTCACTATAATCTGAGAACGGCCATTTTTAGTTCTTACATAGAAAATAATATCATAATGTATGGTACCTTCTGTTGGTATTGTGCTTTCTGTATTATTTCCAGTAATGGTACTTCCAGGCGATTCTATTATCTGATTTGTAAGTCCCGCATCGACTGGAACTTCTGAGACATAAATATTACCCTCGATCAATGGAACTATATCTGCCGGATCCATATCTTTAAATTCCTGTATTGTTCCCTTTAAAATATGACTCAAGAAAATTTTGTGACTTAAAATCTTCTTTGCATATGCATCATACTGTGCAAATGTACTTGCATTGCTAACATCCTGTATACCTTTCCAGATTATTTTTTCTGTTCCCATGCCTTTCTTTTCTTCTTTCGCATTCATCAGTAACAAACCAGAATCATCATGGGCTTCTTTTCGTTTATTTTAAATTCATCATTTGCAGTACTTTACTTAAAGCTTTATTTCTATACTTTTATTTTATATCAAAATCGGAAATCCGTCAATTATCTTAAAGTTTGAAGTGATAATACATTCCTCTTTCCATTTTTTCTTCCAGTTTACCAATACAAATGACAGGCCACAAAATGTCCTGAGACAATCTGTTTGAGTTTCGGCTTTTCTTTATAACAGATATCTTTCGACTCTTTACATCTATCTGCAAATCTACAGCCACAACACGTAAACTCACTGGTAAGGCCAAAATCCGAAAATTCATCTTTACGGTTCTCCTCAACTTCCGGATCCGGTATTGGTATAGCAGAAATCAACAGCTGTGTATAAGGATGATAAGCATGGTCATATAGTGCTTCAGCTTCTGCTATTTCTACAATACTTCCCATATACATAACTGCAATACGATCTGAAATATATTTTACCATAGCCAAATCATGTGCAATAAATAAATATGAAATATTGCGCTCTTTTTGCAGTTTCTTCAACAAATTGACTATTTGTGCCTGTACAGAAACATCTAATGCTGAAATAGGTTCATCACACACAATAAATTTAGGGTTAACTGCCAATGCTCTTGCAATTCCAATCCTTTGTCGCTGTCCTCCAGAAAATGTATTTACATAACTGTTTAAATAGGATTTATCTAACCCAACCTGTTCTAACAATTTCTCCACTCTGTGTCTGCGCTTATCCTTATCTCTAGTCATATGATGAATGTCCATTCCTTCTGCAATAATATCCTGAACTTTCACTTTTGAGTCAAGAGACGCATATGGATCTTGAAAAATCATCTGAACTTCTTTTGTATATTCCTTTTTTTCATTTTTTGAAAATAAATCTACATCTTTCCCGAAATAATATACTTTGCCACTATCTTTTTTATATAAGCCGATTGCAGTACGTCCACAAGTCGTTTTTCCACATCCTGACTCACCCACAAGTCCCAATGTTTCACCTTCATATACTTCAAAGCTCACATGATCTACTGCTGTTAGCATTTTCCCATGACCTGCCGGATAATATTTGCATAAATCTTTCACTTCAAAAATAATCTTTTTATCCATTTATTTCTCCCTCTGATCTGACATTTTCATTATGAAACAGCCAGCATGATGCCTTGTGTTCTTCATTAAAGTCTGTGGCTTTCGGCATTTTTTTTACGCAGATATTCATAGCATTTTCACAACGAAAGCAAAACGGACACCCTTCTGGAATATTTTTTAAGATAGGCGGTGTTCCTTCCAATGTATATAATTCTTTACCTTTCCTGTCATTTAAACGTGGCTGTGATTTTAATAATGCTCTTGTATATGGATGCTTTGTACGATAATAAATATCTTTTAAACTCCCCTGTTCCACTATGCTGCCTGAATACATAACAGCAACCCTGTCAGCCATTCGTGCCACAACTCCAAAATCGTGAGTAACCAAAATAATGGACATGTTTTCTTCCTTCTGCAATCTCTTTAACATTTCCAATATCTGAGCCTGTACAACAACATCTAATGCTGTTGTTGGTTCATCTGCAATCAACAATCGGGGGTTGCATGCAATCGCCATAGCAATCATAATTCGTTGACGCATTCCACCCGAAAATTCATGTGGATATTGACGACTGCGTTTTTCTGCATATGGGATTCCAACTTTTTTCAATAACTGGATAGTTTTCTTCTTCGCATCGCTTTTTTTGCATATTTTATGATTCAACAATATTTCCTCTATTTGTTTTCCAATTCTCATCGTCGGATTTAATGCCGACATTGAATCTTGAAATACCATTGCAATGTCTTTCCCACGAACTTGAGTCCATTGTTTTTTGTCATTATTCAGCATATCTTCATTTTCAAACAGAATTCTACTGTTTTTACTAATCTTGCCGTTTTGTTGTCTAATAAGTCCCATGACAGATTTTGCCGTCACAGATTTTCCACACCCCGATTCACCTACTATTGCCAGACACTCTCCAGCTTTGACAGTAAAAGAAACATTCCTGACACATTTTATATATTCTTCATCTACTAGAAATGATACGCTCAGTTCTGAAACTTCCAAAACATTAGTATTCATTGCATATTTCACCTCCCACTACACTTCTCCGGGCTCCAATGTCTCACGTAATGTATCTCCAAGCAAATGAAAACTTAAAACAGTAATCAATATCAACATTCCTGGGTACAATGCAAGCATGGGGTTAGTCAATACATCTTTCTGAGCAGTCTGTAACATACTTCCCCATGAAGCAGTTGGCAGCTGCACGCCAAATCCAAGAAAACTTAAAGCTGACTCTATTAAAATAGCATGTGCAACACTGACAGTTGCTGACACAATAATTTCGGGTAGCATACCCGGAATTATGTGTCGAACAACAATCCACTTTCCTGATGCACCTAGACCCGCAGAAGCCATAACAAAATCTCTTTCTTTTAAAGACATGGTTCCGGCACGCACAATTCTTGCTACTCCCATCCAGGAGAACAGCGCAATTATAAATATAATAACCGGAACACTGGGCGACATATATGAACTGATAACCACAATTAATATAAAACTCGGAATTGACATAAAAATATCTACGCCACGCATGAGAAAAGCATCTATTTTTCCTCCCATATAACCACAAATTGTTCCATAAATAGTTCCCCAAATTGTCGCGATTATCATGGAAAACAAACCGATAGATAATGAAACTCTCCCTCCATAAAATGCTCTGGTAAAGTAATCTCGTCCCATGGCATCTGTCCCCCATATATGTAATTTTCCAGAAGGCATGTACTTTTCAGAAATATATACCTTGTCCGGATCGTAAGGCGATAAAAAAATAAATACAGACAAAAATATGATGATCCCAAGTAAAAAAAGACACACTAATGTTATCTTATTTTTTTTCAAATTATCCCAGAATCTATGGAAAAAACTATTATTCTCAACCCCTTCGGATTCTTGAATTTTCCCAGTGAAAGGATCGAAATCTTTATTACTCATTAACGTTTTCCCTCCATTCTGATGCGTGGATCTGCAAAGCAATAACATACATCAGCTAAAAGATTACCAACAATCAATACCATACAGGCTAGCATGACAGTTCCCATAATTAATGGATAATCTCTGTTTGTAATCGCATTTAATCCTAAATTTCCAAGTCCCGGCCATCCAAAAATGCTCTCAATAATATATGATCCACTAACAAGACTCCCCATGTTCATTCCAACAAGTGTAATGATAGGAAGCAGGCAATTTTTTAATACATGACGCATTAAAATTTTTTCTTCTGAGGTTCCTTTCGCTAATGCAGTCATTACATAATCCTCTTTCATTTCTTTTATCACATTTGCTCGTATGTATCTTGTGTATACAGCAATTTTCCCAATACTCAACGTAACAATTGGAAGAATTGCGTGTTTCAACACATCAAATATGGAATCAACTCCTGTTGTATGCATACCAGAACCCGGCAACCATTTAAGTTTCAAAGAAAAAATAAGAATCAATATAATGCCAAACCAAAATTCAGGCAATGAAATTCCTATATTAGTAAGAAACATAATTGATTTATCATATTTGGTTCCTTTTTTATACCCCGCAATCATACCAAGTCCGACACTAACTATAACTGAAAAGATAATGGAACCTGCCATAATAAGAAGTGTTGCAGGTAATTTTTCTGTAATCTGTCTGCTTACCGAACGTTTATTGTGAATTGAATAACCCAAATCTCCATGTGCCACTTTTATAATCCATTTTCCATATTGTACAACAACTGAATCATCCAATCCCATACTTGCACGTATCTCCTTTTCCTGTTCTTCAGTCATTCCTGGTACAATATAGAACAATGCAGGATCACCTGGCGCAAAATGAATAAGTGCAAAAGAGAAAACTGATACCAGAAAAGCAACAGGAATTATCATTGCTATTCTTTTTCCTATGAATTTTATCATGTCTAATAATCTCCAAAAGGAGAGAAATTATACTTTCTCTCCTCTACTGTCTTTTTTCAGTATGTAATTTATTTTACTTCATGTAATTTTGTATAATCTTCGAATAATGTGTTTAATCCATATTCATCCATTCCATCATAATTGCTTTGCATAGCAGCAATATAATTAGTATCTGAAATTGGAACTATGGTGTAGGCCTTTTTCGCTGCTTCAAACACTTTATCTGCTGCTTGTTTTCGTGCATTCATATCATTGGTTGATTCTGTTTCTGCCCATGCTGCATCTACGTCTATTGGCATTTCAAATCCCATTGCACCTGCTGTATATGACAGATAAAAAGTTCTGGAATGGAATTCTTCTCCATTTGATGCGTAACCGCTCATCATCATATCTACACTTCCATCATTAACAGCCTGCGCCTGGAAAAATCCAGCTGCGTCCATGCCTTTTAATTCAACTTTAATTCCAGCTTCTTTTAATTGTTGCTGAATCATAAGCGCTGTTTCTTCCATTCCATCACGAGAACTATTATATGCATAAACTAACGTTTTTTGATCAAGTCCGGTTTCAGTGACAAGTTTTTTTGCATCTTCTAAATCTTGTTCATAATTCGTGTTTTTATCCTTATAGAAATAGGAAAGTCTGCTAAACATACTCTTAGCCGGCACTGCAAAATCTGAATCTCCATACACTCCTGCAACAATTTCAGAAATATTCAAGGCCTTTACTACAGCCTCTCTGGCTTTAATATCACCTAATGCTCCTCCCGATTTTAATGCTAAAAAGTTAATTCTTCCTTCCGGTTTATCAAAAATTCTGTAATCTTTTGAGTCTTTGTACTTCTTCAGAGTCTGTTCATCAGTAATACGCAAGAAATTAATATCTCCATTTTCAAATGAAAGTTCTCTCGAATTCAGGTCTGGGATGATTTTGAATTCAATTGTATCTAAGCTTCCTGGTTCACGATAATAATCATCAAACCGTTCTACCACAATTTTTTCCCCCGGAATATACTCTTTTAATTTATACGGACCAGAGCCTACAGCTAAAGCACTTTTTTCTTCATCCGTCTTCGCATCATCCGCCCAGATATGTTGAGACAACGGATGGATTTCCCCAATACTATACATCATAGATGCCTGTGGAGCTGGTGCTGTAACCTTAACAGTCAGGTCATCTACTTTTTCCGCTGTAACTGGCTTCATATCAACAAGGACACGCAGAATATCCGTTCCACAAGAACTGCTATTTTGCATAATGTAATTAATTGTAAAAATCAAATCATCTGCAGTAATCGGTTCTCCATCATGCCACTTCAAACCATCTTTCAACTTTATGGTTAATGTTGTAGCATCATCTGACATTTCCATGCTGTCTGCAAGATAATAACGAACACCATCTGATGTCACAGAACAAAGTGAATCATAAATACTACTTAACACCATTTCTGAATCATCATTACCAGAACACATAGAGTAATTAAAGGATTTCAAATCTCCACCTATTGCAAAGCTCATATTTCCGCCTTTTACAACTTCGGTCTTTGTTTCCTTTTTCTCCCCATCACCTGATGTCGATGGTTCTTTAGTTCCCCCACAGCCAGTCAATAACGACACACACATAATTCCACAAAGAAACATACTTAAAATTCTCTTTTTCATCTTTTGTCTTTTTCTCCTTCGCGCTTATATTGACAATATAATTATCATGATAATCATTCTATAGTATGTATATTTTTATGTCAAATCGTTAATTTTAATTCATATTTAAGACTTATAGATAGTTCAAATATCTTATTATACACATTGATTAAAATTCAGATTTTTTACGGATACTATAGATTTTCTCAGAACTACATGCGATAATACTATAAATTATGAATGATAGCAAAAATGTGAAAAACATTTTTGTGTTTATCCACGATACCTAGCACTTAATGAAAAGAGGTCTTTTTATGCATTACGATTTTAATCAAGTAATAACTCGTCATCACACCAATTCTGTCAAATATGACTGTGCAAAATATTTTTGTCCTGGAATACCAGACGATTTTATCCCTATGTGGGTTGCTGATATGGATTTTGCCACCCCAGATGATGTAAAAAACGCCATGATTGAGCGAATCAAAAAAAGTATCTTTGGATATACCTATATTACTGATCCAGATTACAACGCTGCCATTATCGGCTGGATGAATCGAAGATTTTCATGGAATATTCAAAAATATACCATTATTCCTTGTAATGGCGTTGTAAATGCACTTCATCATTTTGTCACTCTCATGACGAACCCCGGTGAAGGTGTCATTATCCAGCCACCTGTTTATCCACAATTTTTTAATTCCATCGAAATGGAAGGTCGTAAAGTTGTCTGCAATAATCTACTGTACAATGATGGATATTACACTATTGATTTTGATGACTTAGAACAAAAGGCACAAGATTCTAAAAACACACTTATGTTTGTATGTTCTCCTCACAATCCAGTTGGAAGAGTCTGGACTGTTAAAGAATTACAGAAAATCGGAACTATCTGCTTACAAAATAACGTGCGAATTGTTTGTGATGAAGTCCACCATGATTTAACAAGGAAAAATATAGTTCATACGCCACTGGCCAGTTTGTTTCCTGATAATCCTAATATTTATACATGCACTTCTCCTGGGAAAACCTTTAACTTATCTGGGAATAATTTAGCTAATATCATAACCTGTGATCCAACACTATCGCAACTTTGGTCCAGTATCTTTCACGAATCTGCTTCCCCATTGGCTGTGGCAGCAGTTCAGACAGCTTATTCATTATGTGATGGCTGGGTAGATGAATTACGTGCTTATTTAGACGATAATTTTCAATACTTGCAAAAATTTCTGGAAAAATATCTTCCGAAAGCACAATTTAAAATTCCTGAAGGAATGTATCTTGCATGGATTGACTTTTCTTCTTATGAACCAGATGCCGATAAATTATACCATAAATTATGTATTGATGCAGGAGTTGTTGTACAATCTGGTTCCCATTTTCATTCTAATCTGACAGGTTACATTCGTATGAACATAGCTTGTCCTCGCTCCGTACTTTCAGAGGCTCTGAATCGCATTGCTGCAGTTTTATAATTTTAAATAAATTTTAAATTATTCTTTCTTTTATATGTTTATTAAATGCGAAAATACAGCACAAACATTTGCTCTTCGCATAATGTTTGTGCTGTATTTATATCTGATTATCCCCCATCACAAAATAGCAGTTTTAGGAAACTCCATATAATCTGAAGTCTCCTGTCACAACTCCACTGCATTGATATAGACCAGTTTATTTAGTGCGAACACGACAAGAAAAATAATAAGAAATATCTTGGCATAATCCCATATCGTTGCAAATATTCCTCCTTTTTCCTGTAAATCTCAAGTAGTTTTCAGAATATTAGTCTATTTTGTAAAGTTTTCCCTTTTCGGCAAAAACAAACTCAACAGCAGAGATACAACGAACACACCTGCCACTGCATTTCCATTGAAGATATCTCCCACCTCATGTGGAAATGCACTGAAGAAGTTGCCGGATGTCTGTGTCAGTCCTACACCGATTGCAAATGCCAATGATACAATGACCATCGTCCGGTCATCGAACTCACACTCTTTGAGCATCTTGATTCCTTCATACATAATAGAACCAAACATCATAACTGTACAGCCACCAAGAACTGCCTGTGGCAGGGAATTAAAAAATGCTCCAAGCGGCGGGAAAAGTGATGACAAAATCAAAATAAATGCTCCCATCAAAATCGTAAACCGGTTGATGACCTGCGTCATCGTTACAAGTCCTACATTCTGGCTGAAAGAAGTCAACGGCAGACATCCAAAACAGCCGGAAAGTGCACTGGAGAATCCATCTACAGCAAGTGACCCCTGCAATTCTTCCATCTTGATCTCGCGATCCAAAGCACCGGTACATACGGCGCTTGTTGCACCAGTTGTCTCTGCCGCAGATACAAGAAATACAATAGCTATTGTCAAAAATGCTCCCAGATTAAAAATTGGTTTATGGCTGGTCAGAAAGACCAGCTTCGGCAGACTGAAGACTCCAACTTCCTGTACAGTCTTTGTAATTCCGGAAAAGTCTACCATCGGCGCAATACCTGCAACCGTAAAAATGATCGCCAACAGATATCCAAGAATCAATCCTACCAGGACATTCAGATTCTTATATATCCCTTTCAGTAAATATCTGGCTACCAGGCATACAATCAGGGTAAATGCTCCAACAACCAGATGATACCATGCGCCAAAATCAGCAACTCCGCTTCCGCCGCCCCAGGAATCCATACCTACGGACAATAACGAAAGTCCGATTGCGATAACTACACACGCGGATACGACCGGTGTCAGGAAGCGCTTCCAGTATCTGGCGCTAAGCCCCACCAGTCCTTCAAAAATACCTCCTAAAATAACAGCACCAACCATCCCTTCATATCCAAGTTCCGGATTGGTACAGATTACTAACAGACTTCCAAGAAACGTAAAGCTGACTCCCATAACAATCGGAAGCCCAGACCCGATCTTCCACACCGGATATAACTGCATACATGTTCCGATACCTGCCACGAACATCGCACATTGTAAAAGCTGGGTGATTTCTGCAGAAGTCAAGTGTTCCCCTGTTCCTCTTACCAGCGCGGCACTGCAAACGATCAGCACCGGCGCCAGGTTTGATACAAACATGGCCAGTACATGCTGCAGCCCGAATGGAATTGCTTTTTTCAGTGGCACTCTTCCGTTCAGCCGGTATATATTCTCCGTACTGACATCTGCCACTTTTTCTTCTTTGTTTGTTGTACTCATTGTTTTTCCCTCTCAAATCCTTTTTCTTACTTTTATTATTCCGGTCTACTCAACCTTTCCAATCTCACTAAACGGCCAGTAGCGGAAAACGGCCTTTGCAAGAATCGCATCTTTTTCTACGAAATGATTCTTCCAGTACCTGGAATCCAAACTGTTATTACGATTATCCCCCATCATAAAATAGCAGTTTTTTGGAACTTCATATGGTCCGAAATCTCCGATCGGTACTTCGTTACAGAAACTGTCATCCAATGGCTTCTCTGCTCCATCTATGTATACTTTTCCGTCTTTGACTTCCACAGTCTCCCCAGGCAGACCAATGACTCTTTTTATAAATATCTTGGATGGATCATCCGGATATTTAAAAATGACGATATCAAACCTCTGCGGATCTTTTGATTTGTATGCAAGCCGGCTGCCGATGATCCGGTCTCCCTTCATAATTGTTGTCTGCATAGATTCAGACGGAATCACCGCATTGATATAGACCAGTTTATTTAGTGCAAACACGACCAGAAAAATAATAAGAAATGTCTTGGCATAATCCCATATCGTTGCAAGTACCCCTTCTTTTTCCGGTTCATGTTCCCCTTTTTTTCCACTCATATATATCTTCCCTTCTACTTGAACATTCTCTTTTCAAAATATCATGTGTTACAGCTCACAAGATGTTTCTATTCTACCACACATTGCCATATGCAGGAAACTAATTTCTATTTTTCTTTATATATATCTGACAGCTATTTTTTTATCTTTTGGATATAATTCTTTATTCTGTCCTCATTGTAAGAAAGAAATGAAAGAAGGGCTGTCACACTATTGAATTACTAGTGAGACAGCCCCGTGTCTTGCCCGGAATAAGGAACAAGGAACTACTATTCCATTATCTATTGTGCTTTTTCTTTCTGCTTACAGCTGTTGTTCCAATAACTGCACCGCCACTGACAAACAGCAGGACAAACCACAAAGCAAGATTACTTGTGTCGCCGGTCCGTGGACCTTTATCGGATGCTCCTGCTTTTGTACTGGCTGGCTTTTTCTCAAGAGCTGCAATGGCATCTTCGATATCCTTTGCCATCTTATCCACTTCGGATTGCTCCGTAATATTTTTACCACGGACAACAGCTTTGACAGCGGTTTCCACACCAGAGAAATCCTTGTAGTCATCCTTCTTCAAAGCGTTTGCTTTGGCAATGGCTTCATCAACCTTTGTGTAGTCAGCGTCCTTGTATTGCAGGGCAGTAATCGCATCTTCGATAGCCTGTGCCATTGCATCTACTTCGCTCTGCTCGGTAATGTTCTTGTCACGAACAACGGCATTCACGGCGGATTCTACAGCAGTGAAATCCTTGTAGTTGTCCTTGTTCAGAGCATTTACCTTAGCAATGGCTTCATCAACCTTCGTGTAATCTGCAGGCAAATAAGTCATTGCAATGTTCTGCGTATGAGTTGCTGTATCAGCCGTAATCGTAATATTTGATTCGAAAACCTCACAATTAGCTGCGCTGACTTCGACGGTATAAGTACCCGCTTCCAGATTAACAGGGTTTGCTACTTTCTGACCATTCACTTTAATGACTGCATTCGCCAACTCGGCAGGCGTTACGACAAAAGAAACCGTATACTTCGGTGCAGGCAAAAGGGGTGTTCCATTAGAATTAAATCGATAATTGCCGCCAGCAGCAGTAATCTCATTAAAGAAATCCTCAGTTTTCATATATTCAAGGGTCTTTTCTGTTCCAGCATCCTGGTACTTAAAGCAAGCTGGGACATTTTCAGTTTCCACGAAATAATTGTTTTCAAAAACAGGTGTATTCGAAGAAACGCCACCTGCAATACCACCTAAACGCTTATAAGGTGTAGTGGCAGTATATTGAGATAAATCCATTTCACCAGCAAAATAACAATGTCTAATTTCTGTGCCTGCACCAACTACGCCTGCAATGCCGCCGAAATCCGTAGTTCCATTGCCAAGAGGAACCATTTTCCCTGTGGAATAACAATTAATGACCTTTGAGTTCTGAATCAACTGTCCAACAATTCCGCCGGAAGAAGGTGTCCAAGAAGTCATATCGCCTGTATTGGAACAATACTGTACGGCACTGTTTTCAGCAAGACCTGCGATACCGCCCATCCAAAATTGGGAGGTGTCCTTCATAACTGAAAAATCCCCCTTGTTTTGGCAGTACTCAATCGTGCTATTTATTGCATATCCGCACATAGCCACAGTACCATTAATATATTTATCTGTATCCGTGAACGATACATCTGAAACGCAATCAAAAATTTTGCTATCTGCTGCAACGCCCGCAACTGTTCCAAAAAAGACGGGGGCAGAATTAGACACATCAAGTTTTCCCTGAATTGTCAAACCGGAAATTTCAGCGCCGTAAACCTCACTGAAAAATCCGAAAGACGGATACTCTGTCTTTCCATAGTTTTCGGAAAAATCTAAATTGGAAATCGTATGACCATTTCCATAAAACTTGCCGCTGAAGTAATGCAACAGAGTTCCATCAGCAGCAAATACACTACCAATTGGTGTCCACGCAACACCCGTTAAATCCAAATCTGCATCAAGCGATACAACAGCATCTGTTTTATCGTCATATTCGCCATTGTCCACAGCTTTTGCAAATTGCAAAAGCTCATCTACTGTTGTGATTGATGTTTTGCTGCTTTGCTCATTTTCTTCTGCAAACGCTGTCATCGGAACAAGTGCCATCACAAGGCACAGCGCAAGCAAAAAGGTTAAAAATTTCTTCTTCATTTTCATTCCTCCATAATAATTTCTGTTCGTTATTTACTTTCTTCGGCAACGGACACGCCGGAGAAGATAGAAAGTTCAACCGGAAAAGATGTGTTTGCCGGTCGTGATTAGGACTTCAATATCAAACCACCACCCTTCTGGCAAACGCAAAAAGCCGAAGCCAAGGCATAATACGCCCTGTCTCCGGCAACTGGTTCATTATAGATTTTATGAAATAAGACTTGACACACTAAAAAAACGGCACTATGCTCCTTCCGAGCCGAGCCGAGCCGAGCCGAGCCGAGCCGAGCCGAGCCGAAAGCAATTGTCGCATTTTTGTTTGCCATAATCAAGTCCTCCTCCCATAATTTTATAACAAAAAGGATATAAATCCTTCCCCCACAAATATAAATATTATTATATCAGATTCTTTTTTTAACCACAAGCAGTTTTCAGAATGCTTCCAGTTATGACAAAAATGGAAAAAATCACATTTTCATCTTGCTTTTACATTTTTTCAGGTCTATAATAACTGGTAAATCGGAATGTTCCATGCAATACATATCATTCTATGGGCATTCCGAAAATTACATACGGGGAGCTGGTGAAAACCGGCTGAGAGGAAGCGTAATTCCGCTTCGACCCATAACCTGATTTGGATAATGCCAACGTAGGGAACATATCTTAACGCGATAATTAAGGAAGATGCTCTACGCATCTTCTTTTTTTATACAAGCGATACATTGGGGACACCACCTTGTACCGCTATAGAAAAACTCAGACAAAAAATGAAAATGGAGGCAAAATGAACATGAGAAACTACACTACACAAATGGATGCAGCCAGAAAAGGAATTCTCACGCCTGAAATCAAGACCGTTGCTCAAAAAGAGCATATGTCCACTGACGAGATGATGAAGCTCGTTGCTGAAGGCAAGGTTGCAATCTGTGCCAACAAAAACCACACATGTCTGAATCCGGAAGGCGTCGGCAGTATGCTTCGCACGAAGATCAATGTAAATCTCGGAGTCTCAAGAGACTGTAAAGATTACGATATCGAAATGCAGAAAGTGATGAGTGCTGTAAATCTCGGAGCAGAGGCCATTATGGATTTATCCAGCCACGGTAACACTCAGCCTTTCCGGCAGAAGCTGACACACGAATGTCCGGCAATGATCGGAACTGTTCCGGTCTATGACAGCGTCATCCACTATCAGAGAGATCTTGCTACTCTGACTGCACAGGATTTCGTCGATGTAGTACGTCTTCACGCTGAGGACGGTGTGGACTTTGTAACACTGCACTGTGGAATCACCCGCAAAACTATTGAACAGATCAAAAAACACAAACGTAAAATGAATATTGTAAGCCGCGGAGGAAGTCTTGTATTTGCATGGATGTGCATGACCGGAGAAGAAAATCCGTTCTATGAACATTTCGACGAGATTCTGGATATCTGTGAAGAATACGATGTTACCATCTCCCTTGGTGATGCATGCCGCCCGGGATGTCTGGCCGATGCAACAGACGTATGCCAGATTGAAGAGCTTGTACGTCTCGGCGAACTGACAAAACGTGCATGGGCACATAATGTACAGGTCATGGTCGAAGGTCCTGGACATGTACCGCTTGACCAGGTCGCAGCCAATATGAAAGTTCAGCAAAGCATCTGTATGGGCGCTCCATTCTACACACTTGGACCACTCGTCACAGATATTGCTCCTGGATATGACCATATTACTGCTGCCATTGGAGGCGCAGTTGCTGCCATGAACGGTGCTGCTTTCCTTTGCTACGTAACACCTGCCGAGCATCTGGCACTGCCAAATGTAGACGATGTAAAACAAGGCATCATCGCTTCTAAGATTGCCGCCCACGCCGCTGACATTGCCAAAGGTATCCCTGGTGCAAGAGATATTGATGATAAAATGGCTGATGCACGCCAGAAACTGGACTGGGAAGCACAGTACGCCTGTGCTCTTGACCCGGATACTGCAAGAGCGATCCGCGACAGCCGCCGTCCGGAGGATGACCACAGCGATACATGCAGTATGTGTGGCAAATTCTGTGCCGTACGAAGCATGAACAAAGCACTTGCCGGCGAATACATCGATATTTTATAATTCACCTGCCACTTATAGCAGGAATCTTCTCAGGAGATAGAATACATAAGAAAAAGGAATACATAGAAAAAGCTTCCAGATACAAATACATTTCATCTGGAAGCTTTTTCTCTAAAAGCCGTTTTATTTATTTTCCTTTTTCCATCTCTTATGAATGTCATTCAGATACTTTTTATTGTACGCAGCCCATTCGTACTGTGACATATACTCCCCTTTATATGCATTCATAACCTCTGCATCTTTTTTATTGAATTTGTAATAGTCACAGTCGATCATCTCCGGAACAATGGCAATATTATTGTAGCTTTTCTCTATTACGTCTTCTGCTTCCAGCTCCTTCAACGTCTGTTGCAGGGATGACAAAATCTTCTGAATATACCACTGTTGTTTTTTATCATAGGGTTCATTTTCAAATAAAACTGCTGCCAGTTCCTTCACTGAGCAGGAAGAACCGTTGCGATCCACCAAATATGCCATTACCTCTTTCGCCTTCGATCTGCTGAAATGTGCCGGCTTTCCAGTTCTGTCATATACTTCAAAATTGCCAAAGCACTGAATTTTCAGTCTTGGTTCATTTTCAGCCGGCAATGGATAGCGAAGATCTTCCGTCTCTTTTCTGACTTTCCCAGCCGTTACTGGTTTTTCAATATAACCGCTGGCATGTATTGCCATTGCGTCTTTTGTGTACTCATCATATCCTGTAACAAAGATAATATTAATGTCCGGAATAATTTCTTTTAACTGTTTTGCCACATCGATGCCGCTCACACCACGCATACAGATATCTAAAAATGCGATTTTACATCTCGTCTCCTTTGCAAACTCCAGTAATCTGGACGGTTTGCTAAACGGGTAAATATTTGCTTCCGGGCATACCTCCCGGACAGCTTCGCACGTCATCTCCAATGCCAATGGTTCATCATCTGCTATTATAATGTTCATGATTGTCCCCCTTTCGGTAAATTAATTCGTATTTTAGTTCCTTTTCCCTTCTCACTGTAAATATCTACAGTTCCATTGCACATCTTTTGAAACCGGATTCTTGCGTTACGGACTCCTATGTGCTGTCTTCCATCACTTTGCTCTTCCATCTTTGATATATCAAACCCGACTCCGTCATCTATGACGCAAAGTTCAATCTGTTCTTCATTCTCTCTTGTCGTAATTCGAACAGTTCCCCCATCTTCTTTCTGTCCAACTCCCCAGTTTATTGCATTCTCAACAAAGGGCTGCACAGATAACATTGGTACTTTAAAATCAGTTTTCTGCAGATCATATTCTACATGCAGATCATCTCCAAATCGAAGCTGTTCCAGATATAAATATATTTTAACATATTTTAGTTCTTCTTCAAATGGAATTGATTCTTTTTTATCAATTGCATTTATATGATTGCGCCAGTAATCCGCAAAACTGATGATTGCCTTCTTCGCTTCTTTTGGATCTTTGCTGCAAAGCTGCGCCAGTGCTGTCAGCGAATTATATAGGAAATGTGGCTGGATCTGGGCAATCATCATCTGCATCTGATTCAGGGACAATTCATGTTCCTGCTGTATCAGAATTTTTTCTTGTTCCACGATCCGATCATACTGTGCCATATGGACACTAATGCAAATATAGATCAGCGCCAGCGTTGTCGCCAGATTAAATGTAGTTGATTTCCAAAGCATTTGTGCCGGAATCGATGCAATCGGTATCAATCCGTACATAAGAAGGCTTAACACATCATGTCTGAGAAGTGCTTTCCTGTGTTTTAACAAAATCACAATGTTTCCACACATCACAATAATACAATAAAACTGACACAGCCAATAAATCGAACCTTGTGTATAATTTCCCTGTGTGTCCAGATAATAAAACTTCCCACTGATATCACTGGTGATCCATAATATGATTGCAATCACTGTTGACAGCATGACCAGATACACGTAAGTATTTCCAATCTTCTCGTGTTGATAGATTGTCTCTTTTACATAATAGGTATAGACCATACATTCCAGAGAGAGACAGGTAAAAGTCAGATTCAACATAAATAGAAGCCACACTTCATTCTTTCCGAAATCCATAGCGGTCCAGCTCAGTACATCTGCCGTAAGTACGATCATGTGAATCACAAGCCAGATGATCAGAATATAATCTAATGTATTCCTCTTTGCTTCCTTCGATGTAACATGTTTGATTCCACGTTGCATTTTAATCTTTGCAATACATGCAAACAGCAATACGAATGTAACTAATGCTGCGAAACTTTCCAAAGCGGTATTGGCAAAAGCTATTTCACCCGACATAAAAATTCCTCCATTTTTATTATCCGTATAATTATTATGTATCATTTGACATTTTGTAAAAAGAAAAGGATCCTTCTTTCTCGAAGAACCCTTATATGCACATCTATATAAAAAAGAAGCTGGAAATCGGACTTGAACCGACGACCCCT
>OLQP01000531.1_pt1 | contig 31097 bp, 27 predicted proteins | sample 1643181 | NCBI WGS metagenome assembly OLQP01 (sample SAMEA3136710, study PRJEB25190) | human gut metagenome | biome: human gut; feature: human-associated habitat; material: faeces | place: Austria | collected 2013 | reverse complement strand
TTCCAAGCTTTATTCCGGTTCGGGTATCCACAGCCTTCCTGAATTAAATCCCAAATTACGCATTCATCTTCAATATCGGACTGATTTTTTTATAAACCAGGAACACGATCAAAGATACCAGTATACCTTTCAGCAGATTGAATGGTCCGACTGCCAGTATCACAAAAGTCTTAAGGTCTGTGATATGTTTGTTTACGGCAGTTCCCATTCCAACCAGGCCGTCGATCGGCATACCGAATGCTTTGGCATATGCCGGTAGTAATACGAAGGCATTCAGGAAACATCCGACTACTGTCATGAATACGGTTCCCGCTGCCATTCCGGCTACTGCTCCGGTTCTGGTATGTTTCTTATGGTAGATCAATGCGGCCGGCACAACCAGTGAACAGCCGATCAGGAAGTTTGCGATTTCTCCGACTCCCGCTGTCATAGTTCCGTTGATTGCAAAGTTCAGTAAGATCTTGATAAGTTCTATTGCCGCTCCGGCGAGTGGTCCCATTGCAAAACTTCCGATCAGGATTGGTACTTCGCTGAAATCTATCTCGTAGAAGGACGGAGCGAACGGAAGCGGAATTTCGAACAACATCAATACTGTTGCGATTGCCGATAACATACCAATCTGTGCCATTGTCCTGATTTTGTTTCTGTTTTTTTCATTTTGTCTTGTCATTACTTTTGTACTCATCTTTCTTTCTCCTTTAAATTGAATTATATTCTAAAGGAAGAAACTTCTTATTTTGAACCATACGATATTCACATTGCAGACAAAAACCCCGTCACCCAAAAGGGCAACGGGGCAATCATATCATTCTGATAATTCTGTAAATATCATATCATCCTTCTCTCATCCAGACTTTACTGTCGGTTCCGGAATCTCACCAGATCGGCTGATCATCACATTGATAACATCTGTCCAGATATCTCTGACCAGAAATTCTTCAATGACCAGTTCGCGGACTTTACCGCCGGTTGGGAATCACACCCTGCCCCGAAGAATCTTCTTTCGTCCTATATTATAGTACGGCATATCCGTCTATGCAACTATTATTTTGTGCTCATCTCACGGATCAGTTTTCTGATCGGAAGAACAAATGTCGGAGATACAGACAATTCATCGATTCCCATCTTAAGGAATGTCTCTGTCAGAGTCATATCTGCTCCAAGTTCTCCGCAGATACCAACCCAGCATCCTGCTTTGTGTCCGTTTTCGATCGTCTTCTGGATCATGCGGAGCACTGCAGGATGATGTGAATCATAAATGTTGTCAAGTTTGCTGTTCTGTCTGTCAATTGCCAGTGTATACTGAGTCAGGTCGTTTGTTCCGATGCTGAAGAAGTCAACTTCCTCTGCCAGAAGATCGCTGATCATCACTGCTGCCGGTGTCTCGATCATAATACCCTGTTCAACTTCACCGTACTCGATTCCTTTTTCTGTCAGTTCTGCTTTGATAGACTCTACGATCTTCTTGATCTCTTTCACTTCATCTACAGAAATGATCATTGGATACATAATTCCAATGTTACCGTATGCGCTTGCACGAAGAAGTGCCCGCAACTGTGTACGGAAGATATCTCTTCTGTCCAGACAGATACGGATCGCACGGTATCCCATGGCCGGATTTTCTTCATGATCAAGGTTGAAATAATCCACCTGCTTGTCCGCACCGATATCCAGTGTACGTACAATTACCTTCTTACCTGCCATGTTCTCGGCTACTGTCTTGTATGCCTGGAACTGTGCTTCTTCATTCGGATAATTATCCGCTTCCAGATATAAGAATTCACTTCTGAACAGACCGATTCCGGCCGCATCATTGGCCAGTACACTTGTAACATCTTTTACACCGCCGATATTTGCATATAATTTGATATGTTTTCCGTCTACCGTTATATCTTCTTTTCCTTTTAATTCCTGAAGAAGTTCTCTTGCTTTGATGTCTTCTTCTTTCTTTTCCTGCATTTTCTTTAAAGTTTCTTCATCCGGATCAATGTAGAATGTTCCTGTGTAACCGTCTACAACCGCCATCTTTCCGTTCCACTCTTCTTTAATATCAACTTCGATCAGTGCCGGGATGTTCATCGTTCTTGCAAGGATTGCTGTATGTGAATTTGCAGATCCAAGTCTGGTTACGAATGCAAGGAGCTTCTCCTTGTCCATCTGGACCGTCTCACTTGGTGCAAGATCTTCTGCCACAACGATCACAGGTTCATCACCGATGGCTCCACCGCTTTCGTTCCCACTTAAGATATTTACCATACGTTCCGAGATATCTTTTACATCTGCTGCTCTCGCTTTGAAATAATCATCTTCCATCTCTGCAAACATCTTCGCAAAGTTATCTCCTGTTGTAGCAACGGCAAATTCTGCGTTTACCTGCTGTGTCTCGATGATATTAACAACAGAATCAATATAATCATCATCTTCCAGCATCATCTGATGTACTTCAAATACAGCAGCATTCGCTTCTCCGACTTCTTTTAATGCTTTTTCATACAGTCCCTGTAACTGCTCTGCTGCCTTTGCGCGTGCATCCTCGTAACGTTTGATCTGTTCTGCAGTATCCTCTATTTTCACACGTTTTACAGGCTGTTCTCCCTTCTGGTAGAACAATATTTTTCCAATTGCAATTCCTTTAAATATTGATTTGCCAGTATATTTCTCCATAAATGATACCTCGTCCTTCCTTCAATCTTTGTTAACATTCTAACCCACAATACCTGTAAAGTCTAGTTTTTCGTAAGATTCAATTCGTCGTAACGCAGCTTTTCCATTGTAAATCCGCGTCCTCTTACCTCATTGATCTGCGTGATCGTGATAAATGCTTTCGGATCGATCTCCTGAATCGCCTCTTTTACCGAATACAGCTTTCTGCTGTGGATAACACATAATACGCCCTGCTGCTTCTGCTCTCCATAACCGGTCTCGATGTCTACCATCGTCACTCCGGCATCAATATCCGTTAAGACTTTCTGACGGATTTCTCTGTATTTGTCCGAAATTACAAATAACTGGATCTGTGACTTTCCAAGAAGCATCACCCGGTTTAGCACAACCGTACTTAAAAACAAATTCAGAATACCATACAGTATCTGTTCCGAATCTGAAAACAGCATCTGAAATCCCAGCACCGAAAAATCTACGATATACAAGAATACCGCTACCGGGACATGAAACCATTTGTGTAACACAAGTGCCAGTATATCTGTTCCACCGGTAGAAGCACCTACTCTTACCACCAGTCCGATACCGATTCCAAGGAGAACCCCTCCATATAATGCCGCAAGCATAGCATTATCCTGCGTCACTTTGTCTATTCCCGGAATGGACTGTGCCATCGACAGGAATATTGGATAAATAAAGGAACTGATGATCGTTGTCAATGCAAACTTCTTTCCCAAAAATACTGCACCGAGAACGAACAGCACCGCATTGATCGCCAAAATAATCATCGATAGGTTTACCTGAAAATAATGGCTGATCGTAAGACCGATACCAGTCGCACCTCCCATAATGATCCCATTCGGCACGATAAACGCTGCCACAGCAAACGACAATACAAGATTGCCGACCAGAACTCCCAGAATGGTTTTGATTATTTTTTCCCAACTTTTTTTCATGCGCTCCATCCTCTCTCCGTACTTTCTTTCCCGGATTATGAAATTCCTTTCATCGTAAGCTGGATCCTCTTCTTCTTAAGATCCACGCTCATCACTTTTACATCCACGATATCGCCAACGCTTACCACTTCCAGCGGATGCTTGATGAATTTCTTATCCGTGATCTCGGAAATGTGTACCAGTCCATCCTGGTGCACTCCGATATCTACAAACACGCCAAAGTCAATGACATTTCTTACGGTTCCTTTCAGGATCATGCCTTCCTTTAAGTCTTTCATATCTAAGACATCTGTTCTTAAGATCGGTTTCGGCATTTCGTCACGCGGGTCACGTCCCGGTTTTTCCAGTTCTTTCACAATATCCCGGAGGGTGATCTCTCCAATCTCCAGTTCCCCGGCAAGTCTTGCATAGTCTTTGATCGTGAGGGAAAGTCCGGTTAGCTTTCCTCCGCTGATGTCTTCCAATGAAAATCCCTGTTTCTTCAGCAGTTTTTCTGCAGCTTCATAGGACTCCGGATGTACACTGGTTCCGTCTAACGGATTCGTACCATTCTGGATTCTCATGAATCCGGCGCACTGCTCAAAGGCTTTTGGTCCGAGTTTTGCAACTTTCAAAAGTTGCTTTCTGTCTGTGAATCTTCCGTTCTCTTCTCTGTATGCCACAATATTCTTAGCAATTGCTCCGGATATTCCGGAAATATAAGAAAGGAGCGGTGCCGATGCCGTATTCAGGTCAACTCCGACTTTATTTACACAGTCTTCCACAACACCGGATAAAGCTTCACTTAACTTTTTCTGGTTCATATCATGCTGATACTGTCCGACACCGATGGATTTCGGATCAATCTTCACAAGTTCTGCCAATGGATCCTGCAGTCTTCTTGCAATGGATGTCGCACTTCTCTGTCCAACGTCAAACTTCGGGAATTCTTCCGATGCAAGCTTACTTGCCGAATATACGGAAGCTCCTGCTTCATTTACAATTACGTACTGCACTTTCTGCGGAATCTCTTTTAATAATTCTACAATGAACTGCTCAGATTCTCTGGATGCGGTACCATTTCCAACAGAGATCAATGTAATGTTATATTTTTCAATAATCTTTTTCAGCAAATCTTTGGATGCCTGGATTTTCTTCGGTGTCGTCGGAGCAGTCGGATAGATAACCGTTGTTCCGATGACTTTACCGGTCGGATCTACAACTGCAAGTTTACAGCCGGTACGGAATGCAGGATCCCATCCAAGTACAGTCTGTCCTACGATTGGCGGCTGCATCAGAAGCTGATGCAGATTCTTCTTGAATACGCTGATTGCCCCGTCTTCTGCCTTCTCTGTCAGGTCACTTCGTATCTCACGCTCAATCGCAGGTGCAATGAGACGCTTATAGCTGTCCTCTGCCGCTTCCTTTAAGATCGGTGTGGTATACGGATTATCACTGTGGATCATCTTCTTTTCCAGATATCTTAAGATATCGTCCTGCGGTGCTTCAATCTTCACCGTAAGGAACTTTTCTTTTTCTCCACGGTTCAATGCAAGCACTCTGTGTCCGGCAAGTCTGTTTACCGGTTCTTCGAAATCATAATACATCTCGTATACAGACTCCGCATTTTCGTCTTTTGCCTGTGAGATTACTTTCCCGTGCTGTACGGTTGCTTTACGGATCCAGATTCTGTAATCTGCTTCATCCGATACTGACTCAGCAATGATATCCTTTGCTCCATCAATTGCTTCTTTTACAGAATTCACTTCTTTTTCCGGATTCACATATTCTTCTGCATACACTTCTACCGTTTTATCTGCTTTTTGAAGCGTGATGACTGCTGCAAGCGGCTCCAGTCCTTTTTCCTTTGCGATCATGGCACGTGTCCGGCGTTTTGGACGATACGGACGGTAGAGATCTTCTACCACAACCATCGTCTCTGCTGCCAGAATCTGCTTTTTTAATTCTCCGGTGAGTTTTCCCTGTTCCTCTATACTTGACAGAACCTGTTCTTTCTTTTCTTCCAGATTGCGCAGATATACCAGTCTCTCATACAATGTTCGCAGCTGAGCATCGTCCAATGTTCCCGTGACTTCTTTTCTATATCTTGCGATAAACGGGATCGTATTGCCTTCATCGATTAATTTTACCGCCGCATCGACCTGCCATCTTTTGACTCCAAGTTCCCCGGTAATCACCTGATTAATATCCATATGTTTTGTCTTTCCCTTTCTTGCCGTATTCAAAGAATTTGTACTTCTTTATTACGCGGATAATTATAACTGAATTCCCCACTGTATGCAATGGCGTCTATAATACAGAGTTCACTCTGTTTTCTTGAAAATATATTTTCTCTATGTTATACTGAAGCTACTTGAACTTATCAGAAAAACAGAAATACTTAAAGGGGCTTTTACTTATGAATCAGGAAATACAAGGACTCTCAAAACAACAACTCAAATCCAGGGAAACACGTGCCAAGATCTTTCAGGCAGCCAAACGGATCCTGCAAAAGCAGGGTTATGAGCAGCTGTCGATCAAGAATATCTGCGAAGAAGCCGGTGTCTCCAATGGAAGTTTTTATCATCATTTCAAGACAAAAGATGATCTTCTTTCTTATTATATTGAAGAACAGCCGAGTATGGATCCTGATCTTCTTGATCTTCCGTCCAGTGCTGCCGGGACAAAAGAGGCAATCATCTCGGTTTACTTGAATTATGTTCACTACTGCGAAGAGCTCGGAGTTGAATTTATGGCCAATTACTATACACCTAAGAATCAGTCCCTGAACCCTTTGATCCGTACGGAAAGACCATATCCGATCATCACCGTTCACGATTATCTGAAACGCGTAATTGATGCCGGAATCATTTCCCCTCCTGCTGATCTGGAGGATATCACAACCGACATCCGTATGATCGTAATCGGAAATGTATTTGAGTGGTGTTTAAAGAGTGGCGATGCTGATTTTGAGGGTAATATGCGCCGTTCCCTTACTACTTATCTGAACGGATTGTTCTGATCATTTTGAAATCTATGAATTAGCAAAGGATGAATACGGTATGTACACGTTTATTGCCAATCCCAATGCCAGATCCGGCAGAGGGATTCTTCTCTGGAAACAGATTGAAAAAATTTTGCTGGAAAAAGAAATCGCATACAATGTTTTATTTACGAAATATCAGCATCATGCCACCCGCCTGGTGCATGATCTGACTTCCGACGGTGCTCCTCATACGATTGTTGTCCTCGGAGGAGATGGTACTTTAAACGAAGTAATCGATGGGATCAGATATCTAGACAAAGTAACACTGGGATATATCCCGCTTGGTTCAGGAAATGACTTTGCCAGAGGTCTGGGACTTCCGACGGACATCCACAGTGCTCTGGAACAGATTCTTTCTCCTTCGCATTACACCGCCATGAATGTCGGTGTACTGGATTATGAAAATAAACACCGGCGTTTTGCCGTAAGTACCGGTATCGGCTTTGATGCCGCAGTCTGCCATCAGGTAATGGTCACGCCGCTCAAAGCTTTTCTGAACCGTCTGAAACTTGGGAAACTTACCTATCTCGGTGTTGCACTTCATAAACTGCTTACATTAAAACCGGTCACAATGACTGTCACAACCGAAACCGGTGAAACAAAAACCTATCACAAAGTCTATTTTACAGCAGTTATGAATCTGAAATATGAAGGCGGCGGATTCAACTTCTGTCCTGCCGCCAGCGGGACCGATGACAGACTGGATATCATTACTGTCTCAGAACTGACACGGCTTAAGGTTCTCTGCCTGCTTCCGACAGCATTCAAAGGATGGCATACCCGTTTCCGTGGAATCACTCTGGACACCTGCACAGAAGTCACGATCACCAGTGACCGCGCACTGCCTGTACATACCGACGGCGAGCCGGTCTTTCTGCAGTCTGACATCCATGTACATCTGGAAAAAGAGAAGTTACGTATTATTACGCCTTGTAAATAATTCTGTACACAGGGAGGTTATTTTATGCGTTTACTAATTGCCGGAATTATTATATTTTTCACATCGTTCTACTTTTATCTTATCTGGCCGAGGCTGTCCCACAAACAGCAGATCCGCCCATTTCTCCATACTATGTTCGCACACCGCGGATACCACTGTATTGAAAAGGGAATTCCGGAAAATTCCCTTTCTTCTTTCCGGGCTGCAATCTCACACGGATACGGAATTGAACTGGATGTACATCTGTCAACCGACGGAAAACTTGTCGTATTTCACGATGATGATCTGTCACGTATCTGCGGACGCCCGGAAGCAGTTGAGGTACTTCCGTCAAAAGAACTGCAGCGCTGCCGGTTACAGGATACCACTGAAACCATCCCTCTTTTTTCTGAGGTACTTTCTCTGGTAGACGGGCAGGTGCCGCTTCTGATCGAACTTAAGATTCCGAAATCTTCTCTCAGTATCTGCGAAAAGACATGGGAAGCCCTGAAAAACTATAACGGTCCTTATATGGTGCAGTCCTTTAACACACTTGGCATCTGGTGGTTCCGCCGCCATGCGCCACATGTCCTGAGAGGTCAGCTTTCTTCCAATCTGACTGCCGACAATCTTCCGGAACCATGGATACTGACTTTTATTGTAAAACATCTGCTCGGCAATGTACTCGGACGTCCTGATTTTATCTCGTATAAACTCGCAGACCTTCCGAGATTTGAAGTATGGTTTTTAAAGCACATTCTGCATCTTCCGATTGCTGTATGGACACTTCGTACACCAGATGCGTTAAAGAAAGGAACACTTTCTTACGACATGCAGATATTTGAGAAAAAGAAAATGTATTATTAATTTTGTTAATATTCCATGAACATTATTGTTGATTCATTTTTTTCATGTTATAATGCGCTTTGAAACGAGATAAGATAATAACAAAGGCTTAAAAAGGGGTAGTTCATATGAAAGCCATTGATAAAGCAAAGAGTTTTTTGAAGAAGTACCGTCATGCATGGGTATTATCATACTTTCTGATCTATATGCCATGGTTTGTTTACCTTGAAAAGCGCACAGATGTACGACATTATATGATACACTCTCCAATTGATAATCATATTCCGTTTATTGAATATTTTATTATCCCTTATTTGTTGTGGTTCATATTCATTGCTGTGACTGTGGCTTATTTCCTGATTAAGGATAAATGGGGATTTTACAGACTATGTGCTTTTTTATTTTCAGGTATGACAATTTTCCTGATCATATGTACGGTCTTTCCAAATGCATTAAATTTAAGACCAACTGTATTTCCACGAGACAATATGTTTACCGATATGGTAAAAGTTCTGTATAAAACAGATACACCGACGAATGTGCTTCCAAGCATCCATGTATTCAACTCTATCGGTGCAGGCATTGCCATCTCACATAGTAATGATCTGAAAAAGCACAGATGGATCCAGATCAGCGCTTACATTCTGGCTGCACTTATCATTCTGTCCACAATGTTCTTAAAGCAGCATTCCGTGACCGATGTGATCGCAGCTGTTACGATGGCATGCATTATCTATCCATTCGTATATGTTGCAGCAGACAAGAAAGCTCCTAAGCTTTCCCAGCAGCCGACGTAATATGAATAATTATGAATCTATAGAAAGATGCAGGTAACTGTTATATAACTGACAGTTATCTGCATCTTTTTAATTTCCATTGTTTTTCCGATCACTACCGTTCAATCCCCGCATACCCTGTATACTTTTCAAACGCCGACGGAATCGAATACTCCTTCCTGATCTCCTCCGGATGAATAAACAGAAATCCTTTCTCATTCGTCTTCTCCAGCTCATCTACGATCACCTCATATCCTGTCATATGCCATTCGATATGACTGAAGATATGCTTTGCTTCCGGAAGTTCCTGCACACGGACCGGCATCAGACCGATCGTCTTGCTGTACTCCGTAACTTCGTCCATCGAAAGCTTACCTTCCACATTCGGAAATTCATACAGTCCTGCCAGCAGACCTTTTGCCGGGCGCTTCCGGATTGCAATCCGCTTACCGTCTTTGAATATCAGAATGGTTCTTTCTTCGATCTTTCTGGCTTTTGCCTTTTTCTTTACCGGTATCTCTGTCGTTAGATTCTCCTTGCACGCAATACAATATTCTTTTACCGGACATTCCTCACATTTCGGTTCTCCGTTCGGCACACACACGATTGCTCCCAGCTCGATCAGTCCCTGATTGAAATCACTGGCAGCATCGGATGGTATCACCTGTTCCAGTGTGTTTTCGATCTTCTTACGGACACTCTGCTTCATAATATCTTCATAACTTCCGGTGATTCTGGAAATCACCCGGAGTACGTTACCATCCACTGCCGGCTTCGGGATTCCGTATGCAAATGCGCTGATAGCCCCCGCCGTGTAATTGCCGATTCCTTTCAATTGCAGGATTTCTTCATAAGTATCCGGAAATATGCCTTCATGATCAACCATGATCTGCTGTGCTGCCTTCTGCATATTCCTGACACGGTTATAATATCCAAGACCTTCCCATAGCTTCAGGAGTTTATCCTCTTCTGCCTCTGCGAGATCCTTCACTGTCGGAAGTGCTTTTAAAAAGCGGTCATAATATCCTTTTACAGCTTCCACCCTTGTCTGCTGCAGCATAATCTCGGATATCCACACCCGGTAAGCGTCCGGGTTATGGCGCCACGGAAGATCTCTTTTATTCTCGCGGTACCAGTCCACCAAAGGCTGTACAATCTTAACAAGGTCTTCATCTTTTTTTTCTGTATTTTTCATTTTCTATTGCTTCCCCATTTATTTTACTTTCTCGAACATATGATTCATTATAACTTATCATTCTATATAACGTCAAAGCCCTTTTCCTGGAAATGTCGTCCCGATATCGACATCCTCAGGAAAAGGGCTTTAAGAGAAGGGAATGTGGCTGATCCCTGCCACTAACAATATTATCGTTTGATATTATTATATTCCTGTTTCCTTTATATTTCCAATTGGTTATTCTCATATACTTATAGAAAAATTCTATATATTTTTTAAGCTGATTCTTATTTCTTTGTTCTATAGAGATTATCTATTCCAGCTGTCTTTCATCGGAAAAAGCAATTGGAAAATTTAATTAGAAAAGTCTATACTATTCATAGAAAATAAATATGAATATTTAGGAGGTATTCGGTATGTCAATTACAGCTGAAACAGCGAAAGCGCATGCAAATGATCCTGCCGTATTATGCTGTAGAGCAGAAGGCGGAATTACAATTGAACCGGCAAACTTAGAGGATCCTGCAATCTTCGATGAATTAGTAGATTCAGGTCTTTTAAATCTTGACGGATGTCTGAAGATCGGACAGGTTCTTGGGGCAAAATTAACAAAAACAAGTGATTCCCTCTGTCCACTGACAGCAGATAACGTAGAAGGATTCAAATCAGATGACGATTTAGCAGCAGAAGAAGCTCCTGCTGAAGAGAAAGTTCCTGCCGAAGCCGCACCTGTTGCAAGCGTTCAGGGTGCTGTTACTACAATTAAACATGGTAAAGTAGTCATCTCTATCAAAGAAGGAAAAGATATTTATCTTGAACTTCCTATCTAATTTGAAGAGAACCTATGAAAGTATACGAATAGCAAAAGGCAGATATCATTATACAGATATCTGCCCTTTTTATTTCTGCTCCCAGACAGGATACTCTCTATTCTTCTCTGTCCGCTGCTTCTTCAACTTCTTCCATCCAGTTCATTCTTCCGTAACGCAATGTCACTGCATAGATCTCTTTCTGTAATTTCACAGATAATTGATTCTTGCGGATTCTCCATTTCCAGTTCGTTCCGACCGTTGACGGTGTATTCATACGGCACTTGTTATCAAGACCCAGGTAATCCTGCATCGGGATCACGCACCATTTTGCGGCACTTCTCATGATCAGGCTGATCAACGGCTTATTCAGTTCTGCTTCCGGTGTGTAAGTATCACAGAGATACTCGCGGGTCAGCTTCTGCTCATCCTTACTGATGCTTCCCCACCAGCCAGCAAGCGTCTCATTGTCATGTGTTCCTGTATAAGCAACACTGTTCACCGGATAGTTGTGTGGCAGATAGTCATTCGCACATCCCGAATCTCGCGAGTCAAATGCAAATTCCAGAACCTTCATACCCGGGAATCCGCTGTCCCTTACCAGCTCACGTACACTGTCCGTAACATATCCAAGGTCTTCTGCGATGACCGGTTTTTCACCCAGTGTTTCTCTTACTTTCCAGAACAGATCCATGCCCGGTCCTTTTTCCCAGTGTCCGTCTACCGCCGTCTCTGCCCCGTATGGAATAGAGAAATACTCATCAAATCCACGGAAATGATCGATTCTTACCACATCGTACAGGCGGAACACATATGCCAGACGAGATATCCACCACTGATATCCTGTTTCTTTATGATATCCCCAGCGGTAGAGTGGATTTCCCCATAATTGTCCGGTTGCGGAGAATCCGTCCGGCGGACATCCTGCAACAGCAACCGGTACATTTTCCTCATCTAACTGGAACAATTCCGGATGTGCCCAGGTATCTGCGCTGTCCATTGCAACATAGATCGGGATATCACCGATGATCTGAATGCCTTTTTTGTTCGCATAGGTTTTTAACTGCATCCACTGTTCATAGAACTTGAACTGCATATACTGATGGAATTCGATATCAAAATACAGTTCTTCACGGTAATAATCCATCGCAGGTCCCCAGCGCAGCTTGATATCATCTGCCCACAATTTCCATTCCACGCCGTCAAATCTGTCTTTTACTGCCATGAATAATGCATAATCTGACAGCCACCAGCTGTTCTCTTTTACGAACTGCTGATACGCTGCATTCTCATGTACATTACTTCTTTCGTAAGCTTTTCGAAGAAGCGGATAACGTCCTTCGTAAATCTTTTTATAATCAATACTCCCTTTTACTTTTCCCCAGTCTACAGCTTCACATTCTGCTTTTGTCAGAACGCCTTCTTCCACCAGTGCCTCCAGACTGATGAAATATGGATTGCCCGCAAATGTTGAAAACGACTGATACGGAGAATCTCCGTAGCTTGTAGGACCAAGCGGCAGAATCTGCCAGTAACTCTGTCCTGCTTTTTTTAGCCAGTCCACAAATTCATATGCACTCTTTGAAAAACAACCGATTCCGTATTCCGATGGAAGGCTGCTGATCGGCATGAGTATGCCTGCTGCTCTCTCGCTCATCTTTCTTTCCCTCTTCTTTTCTTATTGTTTTGATTTTCTTTCATTATAAACCGATCTGTTATACCGTTATCATAACTCCGTAATGATCCGATACGACCGGTGCATTCTTTCCGTTACAGATAACGTTCGAAGTGCGGACATCATCCTGACTGTTAAAATCTCCCATCAGCCAGATAGTTCCTTCCCGGTATTTTGGATCTTTCAATGTCTCCTGTATACATTTCCACTGATCAACAAATGGTTCTTCCTCATCATTCCACCATCCCATATGAATGGTAAAGAACCAGCCACTGCTTCCTTCCGGCTGTATGCCGAGGATACGTCTCGTCTTCCAGTTCTCGTAATCATCCGTCTTACTGGTCAGAAACTGCTGCACCTGTGCGATTGGTTTCTTACTGAGCAACGCCATTCCTTCATCGTATTTTCCATAGCCGGTCTTGGCGCTGATCCAGGTCCATTCATAATAGATAACGCGTTTCTGCCACTGTTGATATCTCTCCGTCTACCGGGCTTACAATCTTACCGTCTGCCGGAATAATTGCGACTCCGTCACCTAAGACTTTCTCAGAAAATACCGAATCCGGGACTTCACTTAACGGCACTGCCTTTCCGGTTAACGGTGCAAGAATCACTTGTGGTATATTTTTACTCTTATTCTCGTTCACAACGAAACCTCCTCATGTTTTCTTATTGCATTCATTTATGCAACCGTTTGCGTTAATTATAGTCAAGCTTTGCATAGTTTTCAATCTATATTTCGATTATGGAACTTAATTCTACCTTTTTCACAATTTAATCGTACCTTTTTTGTGCAATTTTCCCCTGCGCCAATGCATACGTTTGCATTGTATTTCCGCAATTCAATTGCAATATTGATTTGTTTGCTGTAAAATATAAGAAAAATCCAAAAGCTACGAAAATATAACTCTAACGGAGGTTACTTACATGGCAGTAACAATTAAAGATGTGGCTGCGCTGGCAGGTGTATCCCCTTCCACCGTATCCAGAACCTGCAAAAATAATCCTTCTATCAGCGAAGAGACAAAAGAACGTGTCAGAAAAGCTATGATAGAACTTGGATATGAACCGAATTTTCAAGCAAGCAATCTCGCTTCACAGAATTCACGTACGATCGGCATCATTCTCCCTGCTTCTGCCAAAGAAGTCTACGAGAACTCCTTCTATCTGGAAGCGGTCCAGGGAATCAGCCATTACTGTAACGGCAGGCAGTATATGACGACAATTGTAACCGGCCAGGATGAAGCTGAGATTCTTGACGCTGTCCGGTCTATGTCCCGAAGCGGCAAAGTAGACGGTTTCATCGTACTGTATTCCAAAAAAGAAGACCCTGTTATCGATTACCTCTTTAACGAAGGTCTTTTATATATTCTTATCGGAAAAGCAACACAGTACACCAATCAGACGATCTATATTGACAATGACAATCTGCTTGCCGGCCGTGAAGCAACGGAATACCTGTACCAGCTTGGGCACCGCCGGATCGCCTATCTTGGTTCCGACAGTTCCCTGATGTTCTCCGCCGACCGTAAGGCCGGTTACCAGCTTGCACTCGCAAGCCATCAGCTTCCTGTCCGTCCAGAATACTGTGCGGAAGTAAAGAATGCATCAGAGAATAATGAAGAAGCCATACGCGGACTTCTGCTCCAGGAAGACCGCCCGACAGCAATTCTGGTCAGTGATGATATCCTCGCCGTCTCTTTAGAACGAGTCTGCCTGGAAACTCATCTGTCCATCCCGGAAGATCTGTCCATCATATCTTTCAACAACTCTCTGTTTGCAAGACTGACCTCCCCGCAATTAACCTCAATTGACATCGGAGCCGGTCAGCTTGGAAGTGAAGCTGCCTCCCAGATCATCAACCACATAGAAAATCCAAATCTTCCCGCAACCAAGATCATCGTTCCACACCATCTGATCGAACGGGACAGTTGTTGCAAAGTATAGTTTGAAATAAAAAAGGAAATATATCATGTAAATGCTTTCTCCCGCTGTGCGGTAAGAAAGATATTACATGATATGTTTCCTTTTTTTCCATTCTGTATTATAAAATCTTTGATAAAAATTCCTGCAACCGCGGATCCTTTGGATGGTCGAAGAATTCATCTGGTTTTGCCTGCTCTTTGATCTGTCCGGAATCTATAAAGATAACCCTGGAACCAACCTCCTTGGCAAATCCCATCTCGTGTGTTACCACAACCATCGTCATACCTTCTCTTGCGAGCTGTTTCATCAACTCCAGAACTTCTCCTACCATCTCCGGGTCGAGAGCCGATGTCGGTTCATCGAACAGGATCACATCCGGATCCATTGCCAGGGAACGCACGATCGCGATTCTCTGCTTCTGACCGCCGGATAACTGGGATGGATAAGAATCCGCCTTCTCGGCAAGTCCTACTCTTTCCAGAAGTTCCATTGCTCTTTTATCTGCCTCTTCCTTGCTCTTTCCAAGAAGCTTGATCGGAGCAAGCGTGATATTTTCCTTGATCGTCTTGTGCGGGAATAAATTAAAATGCTGGAACACCATTCCCATCTTCTGACGGTGCTTGTTGATATCCACATGCTTATCTGTAATATCCACACCTTCAAAATAGATATGACCCTGATCCGGAACCTCAAGAAGATTCAGCGAACGCAGGAACGTTGACTTACCGGAACCGGATGGTCCTACGACAACGACCACTTCTCCCTTGTGAATCTCTTCATTGATTCCATTCAGTGCATGAAAATCTCCGTATATCTTGTGCAGACCTTCTACTTTGATCAGCACATCATCATTCTTAGTGGTCACTGTTTCTCAACCTCCTCTCCAGTAAGCTGACAAGCTTGGTAAAGATCATTACCATTGCCAGATAGATCAGCGCAACGGCGATCAGCGGCATGAATGCATCATATGTACGGCTTCGGATAATGTCCCCGCCCTTCGTCAGATCCTGTAACGCAATATAACCGGATACAGAAGTCTCTTTCAATAAAGAAATGAATTCATTACAAAGTGTCGGAAGTACATTCTTGAATGCCTGCGGCATAATGATGTACATCATTGTCTGAGCATAATTGAATCCCAGACTTCGTCCTGCTTCAAACTGTCCGTTATCGATTGACATGATACCGGAACGGAAAATCTCTGCAACATATGCACCTGAGTTAATACCAAATGCAATGATCGCAACCAGTACCTTACTGATATCCACACTTCCGAATATGATAAAATAAATGATCATCAGCTGTACAACAACCGGAGTCCCACGGATCACAGTCAGATATACCTTACAGATTGCATTCAATATCTTTAATTTGCCGGTCTTATCATGTGTCGTACGGACAATCGCAATTAAAAATCCCAAAAGGACACCAATCAATACCGCAAATATCGTAACGATCAGCGTAATTTTCAAACCGTCCACAATATATTTCCAACGATTGTCCTCTATAAAATTCAGAATAAATTCTTTTTTTAATTCCTGCATGTTCTCATCCTATTCTTTTCTGATTATTTTTTTACAATAATCATCTGTTTTCCTGTGTAATATGAATCTGAGAAATCTACCTGCTGTTTTCTTTCATCTGTAACTGTCATACCTGCTGCACCAAAATCAGCTTTTCCACTGTCTACTGCTGCGATGATAGAATCAAATTCCATATCATTGATTGTCAGTTCCATGCCAAGCTTGTCAGCAATTGCCTTCGCGAAATCAGCATCAACACCAACAATCTTGTCATTCTCATAATATTCATATGGCTCAAATGCAGCATTTGTTGCCATTACAAGTTTGCCATTGGAACGGTCAACATCTGCCGGAGACTCATATCCTTTATCTTCTGTTCCATCGATATAATATCCGATGATCTTGTCAAATGTTCCGTCTTCTTTCAGTTCTTTGATCGCTGCGTTGAATTTATCTTCCAGCTCTGTGTTGCCTTTTTTGAAGCACATTGCATAATCTTCTTCTACATAAGGTGTCTCGAGGATCTTCAGTCCGTCATTTGCATCTACAAATGCTTTTGCAGGCTCGTTATCAATAACAACTGCATCAATCTTACCTTTTACAAGTGCCTGAACTGCATCTGCACCTTTATTAAAACGTTCTACATGATCATCACCAAAATCATCAGAGCAGTAGATATCACCTGTTGTACCTGTCTGTACACCGATCTTTGCATCTTTCAGATCATCTGCGCTTTCGATTTTTTTTGCTTCTTCTTTTTTAGAACCACATGCTGCCATAGAGAATACGCATGCACCAACCAGCATTACACTGATAACTTTTTTTAACTTCATAATCTTTTTCCTCCATTCTTTTCAATATGTGTATAAAAATACATATATATTTAATATATTATCATGTTTTAATCAAAAAACAAGTGGATAATTCCACATAATCATGAAACATTCACTTGTTTTCTTATACATTTCTATGCAATTACAGTCTGAACGATCGTCCAGAGAATGATCAGTGCCCCCAATACGATACGGTAATATCCGAACACTTTGAAATCATGCTGCTTGATATACCCCATCAGGAACTTGATCGCAATGACCGACAGACCAAACGATACGATACATCCCAGCATCAAAAGAGCAAACTCCGCACCTGTAAAATGGAAACCAAACTTGATCAGTTTCAGAAGACTGGCACCAAACATTGCGGGAATCGCCAGGAAGAATGTAAATTCTGCTGCCACTTCCCTTGATACACCGATCAGCAGTGCTCCGACAATCGTAGCTCCTGATCTGGATGTTCCCGGGATCAGTGCAAGCATCTGGAAGAATCCAATCCACAGCAGCATCTGGACACTGAGCTGTGAAATCTTTGTAACAGAAGGTTTCTTCCCTGCATTATGCTTCTCAACGATGATGAATAACACACCATAAACGATCAGCATGATCGCTACCGGTAATGGTTTGTAAAAGATCTCATCGAGAATATCGTTAAAAAGTATTCCAACTATTCCTGCAGGTACTGAGCCGATCAGTACTTTGATCCACATCTGCCATGTCAGCATCTTCTGCTTATGGCTTTTTCTCGGTGAAAATGGATTCAATTTGTGGAAGTACAATACTACAACCGCCATGATCGCACCCAGCTGGATCACTACATCGAACATTTCCATAAATGCATCACTCATACTCGGCTTTAATACATTTCCCACCAGAATAAGATGTCCCGTACTGCTGACCGGAAGCCATTCCGTGATTCCCTCCACAATTCCCAAAATAATTACCTTAATAACATCTAACATGTTGCGCTCCTTTCCTTAATCCAGCACATATTTTTCTATAAATTTCGCAACGCCTTCTTCGTCATTGGACAGTGTCACATAATCTGCTGCTTCTTTCAGCGATGGAATGGCATTCTCCATTGCCACACCTGTTCCGACTTCTTTTAACATCTTCAGATCATTGTTTCCATCTCCGAATGCCATGATCTCTTCTCTTGGAATGCCAAGAACCTTCCCAAGTTCAATCATTGCCTTCCCTTTATTGACACCTGCAGCATTAATCTCCAGATTCATCGGAAGCGCACCGGTAATCTCGATTCCAGATACCTCTTCAATCTCTTTTCTGGCTGCATCACGGTCTTCTACCGATGTAAATAATGCCTGGATCTTATCTACCGGCTGATTCATCTCTTCAAACTTTGCCCTCACATCATCCACGGGTACACGCGTAGACGTAATATAATCCGCCATCGCCGGTATATTCAGATACTTGTCAATTCTGGTCAGTGCCTCTTTGGATGCATATCCAATGCCATGATAGTAAATCTCTCTGAACGTATCATAACGTTCAAATATAGTCAAAATTACTTCTGCAATATCATACGCAAGAAGTTCTTCCACGATCACCTCGTTCTTCTCCATATCAATGACTCTTGCTCCATTTGCGGTAACTGCATAACGAATTTCCTGCAGTCCGGTCAGCTCTTTCGGAATACCGGAAAAAGGTCTTCCTGTCGCCGGCATGACAATGATTCCCTGTTCTGCCGCTCTTTTCAGTACATCTTTCGTGTATGCGGTCAGTTCTTTATTCGTCTTCAGTAAAGTTCCATCTAAATCCATACCGATCATTCTGATCTTATTCTTCATATGTAACTAATTCCTTTCTTTCTCTTGAGAACCGGTACAGATTCTTACTGATCTTATTCTCGCCCTGTTCATAAGCCTGTTCCCCGTGATCGATCATCTTCTGAACAGTCTCTTTATTGCCTGCAGGTGCAAAAAGAACCACATCCTTTCTCGGAATCATAATGATCAGATCATCCTCTAATTTGTCTGCACACACCTGCCAGATATGTTTGAAACATACGGAACTTGCTTCATGATGTCCGTCTGCCACAATTCCAAATCCTCCGTACCAGGTATTCGCAACTACAAATTCTACATCTCTGTTCAGATTTTCACAAGACTTATGATACAATTCTATGATATCACATTCCGGCGGAAGCATATTGTCTTTTAATATCTCATATGCATCTTCGGCCCTTTTGATTGCAAATACAACATTCAAATCCCCAAGAAAACTAATTACCGGAGCATCTTTTTTAGAAAAATGTTTTCCGTTCAATGCATGTGAATCTGTAAGCTCTGTTTTTACCCACGGATAGATCTTATCGCAGATATTTTCATATTTATAATTTTCTTCTTCATATTTTTTCATATTAAATATTCCTCTCTCACTTAGACATTCTCATCATTTATTTTATACACAAATCTCCTCTATGTAAACCTTTTCCGGATTTGTTTATATAAAGTTTTAAATAGCTTTAATCTGTCGAAAGAAACAAAAAACTTCTGTCTCTTCTTATGTTTCCGGTCAAAAATTTGCTTTATCTTATGTTTTGTAGTATAATAGATACGCATTCGCGAAAAGGGAAAGGATATGTTTATGATAAGTATGAAAAAGAAACGAGCATTACGATCGGCTTTGGCAATTACCATCTGTACCGTAACAATTGCTTCTGTTAATACTCCAGTATATTCGGCACCTTCCACAGATGAATTGGAAAGTACCACCTCTGGTTTAAAAGGTGAGTTAAATGATTTGAACAGCCAGTTATCTTCCTTAAGTAAGGAACTGGACAATACTTCAAGCCAGATTGAGGATTTATCTGCTAAGGTTGAAAAATCCAAGCTGGATCTCGCTTCTGCGCAGCTTGATGAAGAAGCGCAGTATGATTCGATGAAAGACCGAATCAAATTCATGTATGAAGGCGGCGGCGCATCTCTGGTTCAGATTCTTCTTACTTCAGAAAGTATGGGAGATTTCCTGAACAAGGCTGAATATGTTGCCACTATTAGTCAGTATGATCGAAAGATGCTGGAAGAATTACAGCAGGTTCGCAGTAATGTAGAACAGAAACAGAATGACCTGGAACAGCAGCAAAGCAAGCTTTCCGGCCTTCAGGAGACATTAACCAGCAAGCGTGATGAATTAAATTCAAAAATTTCATCTACTTCCGGGGAACTGGCAGATTATCAGGCACAATTAGACCGTGCCAAAGCTGCTGAGGAAGCATTAAAGCTTGCACAGAACGATGAAGTCTCAGGATCTGTAAAGGCAGATGGCACAAAAAATACTGAGACAAGCAACACTAATACCAATACAAATAACGCGAATAAAAATAATCAGACAGCATCAACAAATACAAATAACACAAATAAGAACAACACTACCAACACTAATTCTCCAACTATTAATAATGGTAATTCAACTCCGGCTTCAACCACAGATGTTGCCCTGTTAGCGGCAATTCTCCAGTGTGAAGCAGGCGGTTATGACGGAATGTTAGCCGTTGCAACTGTTATAATGAACCGTGTGGCAAGTCCGGCATATCCGAACAATTTGCGCGCAGTCATTTACCAGTCCGGTCAGTTTGCCCCAACCTGGAACGGTTCATTGAACCGTGTTCTCAGCAAAGGTGCTTCCTCAACTGCTTATTCTGTTGCCCAGGCAGCACTTGGCGGCGCAAGACATTCTGCAGTTATAAACTGTTTACAGTTCCGCTCAGCATCTACCGGCGTATCTGGTATAAATGTTGGTGGAAATGTATTTTTCTGATTTTTAGCAGTTGATTTTGTCTCTTATGTATATTATGAAATAAAAAATAAGCCTCGTTCGGAGGCTTATTTTTTGTACGATTTATTCATACTCCATAACATCGATCCATTTCATCAGAAAATCTTTTTCCAGCCGGATATCTTTCTCAAGTTCTGCGGCAGCAACAATTGGAAGCCATTGTTCTACATACTGTCTTGCGGTATCGCTTTTCTTACAGAATAACTTAAGATAAAGATCTGCACTCTCCTGATCGTGTAATGCAAACAGCAAATATGTCATTGCCGCATCTGCGCTTGCATTTCCCTGTGAAGCATGTGCCCAGTCAATCACAGTCATCTTTCCGTTCTTTTCAACAATTACGTTACTTGGATTAAAATCACCATGACACAATTTTGTATGTCTCGGCATAGATTCCAATCTAGTCAAAAGTTCATAACGCTCTGTTGCATCCAAAACTTTCAGATTTCTTATCTTATTTGCGAGTTTATCTTTTAATTTCGGTAATGTTTCTGCCGTTTTACTCTGTACTTTCAGCTGAAGATCTACAAAATCTGACATATATTTTTCAAGATTGGCACGGTCAATTTTCATCATTTCTTCCAAAGTTTTTCCTTCCCGGTTCTCAATGACCAGCGCCCATTCCCCATTAATCTGAGTTACCTCTTTTAGTTTCGGAATATCCAATCCTGTTTCTTCAACTTTCACAGTGTTCAATGCTTCATTAAATACTGCTGACTTTGGATGATCTGTTACAAATATTTTAACAACACCCTCCTCGGTCTTATAAACTGATTTGTAAGGTCTCTCTACGATCAAATTCTTCTTTTCGAGCTTCATACAGATTCCTCCTTTTTATTGAATCTTTTGCCCTTTTCCTTCTTGTTATCTGTATTATATACCTTATTGTCAGATTTTTAAATAGTTTTTTGATATTTTTTTCACTATTTTTTATCCCGCATATTTATTGTTATTTTTTTATCAATATTTTGACATAAGAAAAAGTGCAACGTCAAACGCTGCACTTTTCCTATGCTCAATACATTATCCAATCTACAAACAAAAACTCATGGATATTATATTTACGCCTTTTTTATTTTCCATAATAGCATTTCAGGTAGATTTCTTTCATCTCACTCATAAGAGGATATCTTGGGTTAGCTCCTGTACACTGGTCGTTGAATGCCTGCTCTGTCATATCATCCAATGTATCCAGGAAGTATTTCTCATCTACACCGTAATCTTTGATTGTCTTCTTAATGCCAATCTTCTCTTTGAGTTCTTCCAGTTTAGCGATGAAGTTCTCAAATACTTCTTCATCTGTCTTACCTTTGCATCCTGCAAAACGTCCTAATTCTGCGTATCTTGCAAGTGCATGTGGATACTGATACTGAGAGAATGTTCCCATTCTTGTAGGTACTTCTGCAGCATTGTAACGCATTACATCTGTCAGGATTACAGCGTTAGCAATACCGTGTGGCAGGTGATGGAATGCACCAAGTTTGTGAGCCATAGAGTGGTTCAGTCCAAGGAATGCATTTGCGAATGCCATACCAGCCATGCATGAAGCGTTAGCCATCTTCTCTCTTGCGATTGGATCATTAGCACCATTCTCATATGCAGATGGTAAGTAATCAAATACTGCTTTTACTGCCTTCATAGCAAGACCATCTGTAAAGTCTGTAGCCATGATAGATACATATGCTTCGATTGCATGTGTCATTACGTCGATACCAGATGCACTTGTCAGTCCCTTAGGTGCTGTCATTGCATTGTCAACGTCTACGATAGCCATGTTTGGCATTAATTCGTAGTCTGTGATAGGCCATTTTACTCCTGTATCAGCATCTGTGATGATTGCGAATGGAGTTACTTCTGAACCTGTTCCTGAAGATGTTGGAATAGCTATAAAGTAAGCTTTCTCTCCCATCTTAGGGAATGTGTATACTCTCTTACGGATATCCATGAAGTCCATAGCCATATCTTCGAATTTTGCTTCCGGATGCTCATACATTAACCACATAATCTTTCCGGCATCCATTGCGGATCCACCACCAAGAGCGATGATCGTATCTGGCTCAAATGCTCTGATCTGTTCTACACCTCTTCTAGCGCACTGCAGAGTTGGGTCTGGAGCAACTTCAAAGAAGCATGTATGCTGGATTCCCATCTGATCTAATTTATCTTCGATCGGTTTTACATAACCATTCTTGTACAGGAAACTGTCTGTTACAATGAACGCTTTCTTCTTATGCATTACAGTTCCGAGTTCATCTAATGCTACAGGCATGCAGCCTTTCTTAAAGTATACTTTCTCAGGTGTTCTAAACCACAGCATGTTTTCTCTCCTCTCTGCAACTGTCTTGATATTGATCAGGTGTTTCACACCTACGTTCTCAGATACAGAGTTTCCTCCCCAAGAACCACATCCAAGTGTAAGAGATGGAGCAAGTCCGAAGTTGTAAAGGTCTCCGATACCACCCTGTGATGAAGGTGTATTGATCAGGATACGGCAAGTCTTCATAGCCTGCTGATGTTTCTCAATCTTTTCTGTCTGTGATGGGTGGATGTAAAGTGATGATGTATGTCCGTATCCACCATCTGCAACAAGCTGCTCAGCTTTTGCAAGAGCCTCATCAAATGTCTTAGCTCTGTACATTGCAAGTACAGGAGATAATTTCTCATGTGCGAATTCTTCCGAAATATCAACAGATTCTACTTCACCGATCAGGATCTTTGTAGCCTTCGGTACTTCAACACCTGCTAACTTAGCGATCTCATATGCTGATTTTCCAGGAATCTTATTATTTAATGCTCCGTTGATGATGATTGTCTTACGAACTTTATCAAGTTCTTCTCCCTTCTTGAGGAAGTAGCATCCACGGTATGCAAATTCTTTCTTAACTTCATCATAAATGCTGTCCAGTACAGTTACTGACTGTTCAGAAGCACAGATCATACCATTATCAAATGTCTTAGAATGGATGATGGAGTTAACTGCCATCTTGATATCTGCTGAATCATCGATGATAACAGGTGTGTTACCAGGTCCAACACCAAGTGCCGGTTTTCCTGAAGAATATGCAGATTTAACCATTCCAGGACCACCTGTTGCAAGAATCTCATCAGCATCTTTCATAACTGTTGTTGTCAGCTCTAATGAAGGAACATCAATCCATCCGATGATTCCTTCCGGTGCTCCGGCTTTTACTGCTGCATCAAGAACAACTTTCGCTGCCGCAATTGTACATGCCTTTGCTGCCGGATGTGGACTGATGATGATTGCATTTCTTGTTTTCAAACAGATCAGTGTCTTAAAGATTGCTGTTGATGTAGGGTTTGTAGTTGGGATAACAGCTGCTACCAGACCAACTGGTTCTGCAATCTTTTTAATTCCGTATGCTTTGTCTTCTTCGATCACACCACATGTCTTGTCATTTTTATACTTATTATAAATATACTCTGCTGCGTAATGATTTTTGATGATCTTGTCTTCTACAAGTCCACGTCCTGTCTCCTCTACTGCCATCTTAGCAAGCGGGATACGCATCTTATTTGCTGCCATTGCTGCTTCGAAAAAGATCTTGTCTACCTGTTCCTGTGTATAGGTAGCAAATTTTTTCTGAGCTTCTCTCATTGCTTTCATCTTAGCTTCGAGAGCTTCTACGTTGTCAATAATCTCTGGTACTACATTCTCTTTTTTCTTTGTCGCCATGTTGATTATCCTCCTGTGAGTTTTTGTTTGTTTTCGATGGTCTTAGTATAACCGTTTGTTAATTCTTTGTCAATATGTTTTTGATATTTTTTTCACATATTTGATAATTCTTTAACAAGTTTCTTTTACCACCTCTTTCACTATACACAAAGAAGCTGCCACAGGCAGCTTCTTCTGTACACATTGATATTTAAAAACGTTCCAAATTGTGCTCAGTATGTAACAGCATGTGTGATTTCGGCGAATTTGGTTTTACAAAATATTCTTCATACATTTTTTGTACATCATGATTTTCATGCGAAAATCTGCGTTTTGCATTCTCATCCAGATGATAAAGTTTACGTCCTCTTTCGTATGCCATCTCCCTTCCATCATGAATCGGCTGTCCACCGCCGCCTACACATCCTCCGGGACAAGCCATGACTTCTACGAAGTCGTAATGTACTTCCCCTTTGTTAATACGGTCCAGAAGTGCCCGTGCATTGCCCAGACCACTAACTGCAGCCGTTCTGACAGTTACATTGTCAATCTGGAAATCCGCCTCCTGGATTCCCTCATTCTCATTGAATCCTGTACTTCTTACCGCTTTAAATGCATCTTCCGGCGGATTCTCACTCTTAAGCAGATAGTATGCCGTACGAAGAGCTGCCTCCATGACACCTCCTGTTGCACCAAAAATTACACCTGCTCCTGTTCCATCCTGCATCGGCCGGTCACTTTCTATATCTGACAGTGTATCCGGACTGATATGCGCTGATTTGATCATCTTTGTCAGTTCTCTCGTCGTAATAACCGTATCAACATCATGTCCTGCATATTCCTGATAGAACAGTTCCATCTCCTTTTCTTCTTTTTTTGCCACACATGGCATTACTGATACTGTGTAAATCCTCTGCGGAGATACTCCGAGCTTCTCTGCAAAGTAAGTCTTCATCACAGCTCCGAACATCTGCTGCGGTGATTTCGCTGTAGAAAGCTGTCTCACCAGATGTGGATACTGTGATTTGATAAATCTAAGCCATCCCGGGCAACAGGAAGTAAACATCGGACGCTCTTTCAATTCCCCTGCAGTAAATCTGTGCAAAAATTCCGTCCCTTCTTCCATAATTGTCAAGTCAGCCGAAAATGTGGTGTCAAAAGCATAGTCGACTCCCATTCTCTTCAAAGCGTCAAGGATCTTTCCAACTGTTGCTTCATCATCAGAAAGTCCAAATTCCTCACCCCATGCTGTTCTGACAGCCGGAGCTACCTGTGCAACTACAATCTTGTCCGGATCTGCAATTGCATCCCATATATCTTCTGTATCATCTCTTACTCTTAACGCACCAACCGGACAATGTGTAATACACTGTCCGCATAATGCGCAGTCAGCTTCTTCTATTGTCCTGTGACCAGCCACATTGATCGTAGTTCTTGATCCTGTTCCTTCCACATCCCATACACCAAGTCCCTGTACTTTTTCACAAACCTGTACACAGCGCATGCATTTTATACACTTGGAAGAATCCCTGATCAATGGGAATTCTTTATTCCATGGCTGTCTTTCAATCTCCATTTTAAACGGAATATCTATAATATTCAGGTCATTTGCAACCGTCTGAAGACTACAGTTTCCACTTCTGGAACAGGTAACACATTCACAGTCATGCTGCGAAAGGATCAGCTCTACCGTTGTTCTTCTGTGTCTTCTGACTTTCGGACTGTTCGTATGAATGACCATACCTTCTTTTGCGACATTATTGCATGAGGTGATAAGTTTCTCTTTTCCTTCTAATTCCACTACACAGACACGACAGGCCGCAATTTCATTGATTTCTTTTAAATAACAAAGTTTCGGAATTGGAATTCCATTCTGGGATGCAGCTTCCATGATCGTGGTATTCTCTTTTACCGTTATCTCTCTTCCATCTATTATAAGATTTACCATAATGTCTCTCTGCCTCCCTTAAATATACCGTATCCGAAGTGATCACAGCGAAGACATCTTCCTGCTTCCTGTTTCGCTTCTTTTTCTGTCATACAATTTTCCACTGCCTCAAAATCGCAGACTCTTTCACACGCTTCTCTTTCTGTAAGATTTACTCTTCCGCAAGGTGTACGATCATCCAGATGCGCTTCCGGAATTTCAACGTCGCAGGAAATCTCATGATGATATCCAAGATACTCATCAATATTAGCTGCTACGACTTTTGCAGCTGCAATTGCCTTAATAACTGAAGCCGGTCCGCTTGCACAGTCTCCTCCGGCAAATACACCCGGAAGGTTCTCGAATGCTCCTGTGCTTTTGGTAACAATTTTCCCACGTTCAACCGGAATACCAGCCTGTTCAAAGTGATGTGTTTCGATATTCTGTCCGATTGCTACGATTAATACATCGCATGGTATGTAAATATCTTCTTCACCTGTAGGTTTGATGCTTGCTCTTCCGTCTCTGATTGAGCTCACCATCTGAGGGGTCACATAGATTCCTTTCACATGATGATTCTCATCTACATCAATGGATGACGGTGCTTTCAATGTCTGTAATTCAATACCTTCTGCAACTGCTCCGTCTATTTCTCCCGGAAGTGCAGTCATATCCGCAACCCTTCGTCTGTAAACGATACTTACTTTCTTGGCACCCAGACGTTTTGCTGTACGGACTGCATCCATGGATACGTTACCTCCACCGATAACAGCAACCTCTTTTCCTGTCAAATCCATAATCTGATTCTTCCCTACGTTACGCAGGAACTGTACAGCTGATAGGATTCCGTCTGCGTCTTCATTTTCCAATCCTAATTTTTTATCTGTACTTGCCCCGATTGTAATCAGAACAACATCGTATTCCTGTCTCAATTGCTGGATTGTAATATCCTGACCGATCTTCAGACCATTTTTCACCTGTACACCTGTCTTCAGTATCGCACGGATATCATCGTCAAGTCTGTCTTTCGGAAGTCTGTAGTTCGGAATACCATAACGAAGCATTCCTCCTAATTTCGGAAGCATCTCATATACAGTTGTCTGATGTCCCATTAACTGCAGATAATAAGCTGCACTCAAACCACCAGGTCCTCCACCAAGGATTGCAATCTTTTTTCCTGTATCCGGTGCACACTGCGGAGGATCAACTTCTCCCGCAAAATCTGCTGCTACACGTTTTAATCCACGGATATTAATAGAATCATCCACCATATTTCTTCTACATCTTGCTTCACATGGATGTTCACAGATAAATCCACATGTAGTCGGGAACGGATTATCTTTTCTCAGCAGACGGATCGCATCTGCATATCTGCCTTCCCCTACCAGTGCAACATATCCCGGAATATCTACATGTGCAGGACATAACGATACACATGGTACCGGCTGATTATAGGTACAGGTACATCTTCCGTTCTGGATATGTTCAACGTAATCATCACGATAACCGATCAGTCCTTTGTATACCATATTAGCAGCCTCATATCCGATTGCACAGTCTGCTGATTCCATGATTGAAAGTGCAGTCTGCTCCATAATATCCAGCGTCTTCATAGTTGCTTTTCCATCCAGTACTTCACGGATGAAATTGTTCAATTGACCTAATCCGATACGGCAAGGTACACATTTTCCACAGGTCTGTGCATGACATAACTCAAGAAATGCTCTTGCCATATCTACAGGACATAATCCCGGAGGACTTGATTCGATTCTTCTTTCCAGATCTTTATAAAGGCCTTCCATTACGATCTTTGCTTTTTTTGGAGAGGCAATTTCCAGTCTGCTCATTCTTTATTCCTACCTTCCATCTGTTTGTTTTCAATTTACAGTACATATGAATTGCAATTATCAGTTTTTTGCACAATTCATTTCAAATGTGATATCGGTATTATATCATTTATTTGATAATTTGTAATCATATTTGTTAATAGTAGTAAATTTAACGCTATAGTCAGATTTTTAACAAATCTTTGATTATCTGTTTTACGAAATTTCCTGTCTGTCTTTTTTCTGTGTCCTTTATGCAGAAAAAAAACCTCACACATGATTGTGTGAGGTTTTCAATATTTTTATTGACTTCTAACTATACAAGTTCAATCAGAACTTCCATAGCTGCATCACCTTTACGCTGACCGATCTTAACGATTCTTGTGTATCCACCGTTACGATCTGCATACTTAGGAGCGATCTCATCAAATAATTTTGCTACGAGATCAACTTCTTTTGTATTTTTCTTCTTTCCAGCCTGTGCAGTTGGAACTTCCTTTACAGGATAAAGAACCTTCAGCATCTGACGACGAGCATGCAGTCTGCTTGGCATATCCTTTTTGATTGTTTTATCAACTTCGTCATATACAGTAACTTTCTTACCATCTACAACTTCTTTTACTCTCTTGCCATCTTTATCTTTGCGGGCAACTTTAGCTTTTACAGTAACTTCTTCGAAGTTATCTTTTTCTTTAACAGCTAATGCGATAAGTCCTTCAGCGATCTTGCGGATCTCTTTAGCCTTAGCTTCTGTTGTAACGATCTTACCGTTGTTCAGAAGTGCTGTTACCTGATTTCTTAATAATGCTTTTCTCTGGCTTGATGTTCTGCCAAGTTTTCTATATTTTGCCATTTTAAATATCCTCCATTATAACACTTGGTTATGCTTCTTCGGGCTTACTAGCCAAATGCTCTGCCATGCACTTACGGGCTTACTGACAGATTATTCTTCACCTTTGCTGAGGCTTAAGCCTAACTCATCTAATTTTGCAAGTACTTCTTCCAGAGACTTACGTCCAAGGTTACGTACTTTCATCATATCTTCCGGTGTTCTGTTTGTCAGTTCTTCAACTGTATTGATACCAGCTCTCTTCAGGCAATTGTATGAACGAACAGAAAGTTCAAGTTCGTCAATGCTCATCTCAAGAACTTTTTCTTTTTCATCGTCTTCTTTTTCAATCATAACTTCAGCAGCCTGTGCTACTTCTGACAGATCAATAAAGAGTTTCAGATGTTCACTAAGTACCTTTGCAGCCAAACTTACAGCTTCATCCGGAAGCAGTGTGCCGTTTGTATATACATCCAGTGTAAGTTTATCAAAGTCTGTAATCTGTCCGACACGGGTATTCTCTACTGTAAGGTTCACTCGTTCCACTGGAGTGTAGATAGAATCAATTGGAATCACTGCGATTGGCAGTTCGTCATTCTTATTCTTATCAGCACTCACGTAGCCTCTTCCATTTGTAATGGTAAGTTCCATATACAATTTGCTGTCTGCACCGCCGTTTAATGTAGCGATTACAGTCTCCGGGTTCATGATTTCAATATCCTGATCCACCTGAATGTCAGCTGCTGTTACAACTCCTTCGCCTTCGAACTCAATATAAGCAGTCTTAGGCTCATCAGATTCAGATGTGTTTTTGATTGCCAGAGATTTCAGGTTCATGATGATCTCTGTGACATCTTCCTTAACACCCGGAATAGAACTGAATTCATGAAGTACACCATCGATCTTAACCTGGCTGATTGCTGAACCAGGCAAAGATGAAAGCATAATTCTTCTAAGAGAATTACCTAATGTTGTACCATAACCTCTTTCAAGAGGTTCTACAACGAATCTACCATATTTCTTATCATCTGAAATATCAGTTATTTCAATATTGGGTTTATTAAAATCAAACACTAAGTCCACCTCCTGTGGGTTACGGTTTATTATTTAGAATACAACTCGACGATTAACATCTCATCTACAGGAACATCGATTGCTTCACGTTTTGGAAGTTCTTTTACTGTTCCTTTCAGACCTTCCAGATCAGCTTCTAACCATTCTGGAACAAGACGTCCGCCTGTAACCTCAACGATTTCTTTGTATCTTGGTGAGTTTTTCTTAGTTTCTTTGATTTCTACCACATCTCCTGTCTTTACAAGGTATGAAGGGATGTTGATCTGTTTTCCGTTTACAAGCACGTGCTTGTGGTCAACGATCTGTCTTGCTTCACGTCTTGTTCTGGCAAGTCCAAGACGGAATACAACGTTGTCAAGTCTTGACTCTAAGAGTACCATCAGGTTTTCACCTGTCATACCATTCATCTTAGATGCTTTCTTGAAGTAGTTCAGGAAAGGTTTCTCTAATACACCATAGATGAATTTTGCTTTCTGTTTCTCACGTAACTGGAGACCATACTCGCTCATTTTTCTATTCGCTCTTTTTAACTGTCTGTTAGACTTTTTATCAATTCCTAAATAAACTGGATCCATTCCGAGGGATCTGCATCTTTTAAGAACCGGAACTCTATTTACTGCCATGTTTTTGTTTTCCTCCTATATAATTCGGACACATACAATCCGTTAACGTAGTGAATAATAATAGTACTAGACTCTTCTGCGTTTTGGTGGACGGCAACCATTGTGTGGTACTGGTGTAACGTCTCTGATACTTGTCACATCGATTCCGCATGCCTGCAGAGCACGAATTGCTGCTTCTCTACCTGAACCTGGTCCTTTAACCATTACGTCAACTGATTTTA
>OLQP01000528.1_pt1 | contig 31282 bp, 25 predicted proteins | sample 1643181 | NCBI WGS metagenome assembly OLQP01 (sample SAMEA3136710, study PRJEB25190) | human gut metagenome | biome: human gut; feature: human-associated habitat; material: faeces | place: Austria | collected 2013 | reverse complement strand
CCCGTTTTTCGGTTAATACGATAGGTACGGTTAATAAAAGTAATATATAACCAGTGAGAATTGTGATTCAATGAATATTTATGTATCATTGTAACCTGATCATATTGCAGAAAAACATGTGCCATAGAAATTTTGGTTTTATCATAATTAGTGATAGCTTTCGTCATATATCCCTCCAAGAATATTTTTACTATAGTTATTCATAAAATAGACTAATTGGTCTATAAAGTCAATACTTTTTACGTACCAAATAAAAATTAATGCTCATGAAAAGTAAATGATAAATTGAAAATGCAAAATTTTTATTTATTGAAATCCAGATGGAATACAGATGCCAGATGGCGATATCGTTCATATAATATATGTGAAAATGAAGAATAAACACAATACTATGACTTCTGCATCATCTGTAAAAACATATATGAAAGAAGTTAAAAATCTTGACAAACAAATCTTTAAATGTGATAATAACGCCAGAGATAGTATTTGAACTCAAAACTATACTCTGGCTGAAATCACTGGAATCTTATATAGAATTTATAATTTATGATGTAAACGTCAAAAGTATAAAAAGATAAGAGCCTGTATTGTGTATTTAAGAAAAACAGGACTCGGATATACAGGAAATCAATCAGAAGTGTTTGGGGTCGGAGTGCGTCCTTAAATGCTTTTTTTATTTCCTTATGGGAAAGGATTATATAAGATGACAATAGAAATGTTAAAAGGAAAAATCCACAGAGCAACCGTTGTTCAGGCGGAACTGGACTATGTAGGAAGTATTACTGTGGATGAAGAGTTGCTTGAAGCTGCAAACATACTGGAATATGAGAAAGTCCAGATTGTAGATGTAAATAATGGCAGCAGATTCGAGACATACACCATAAGCGGGGAACGCGGGAGCGGTATGATCTGTCTGAATGGAGCAGCAGCAAGATGTGTAAGTACAGGTGATAAGATTATTATTATGGCATATGCACAGTATGAGCCGGAAGAGGCACGTACACATAAACCTGCAGTTGTATTTGTAAATGAAGAGAATAAAATCAGTAGAGTAACCAATTATGAGAAACATGGCTTATTAAAAGACATGGAAGAGTAAGGCTGAGAAGTCAGGCGAAGCAATAGGATTAACAATATTGCAAGTAAGAGGAAAGTGAATTTCAGAAAAGAGGCTATCTCTGAGATTATAAAATCAGGACATCAGTGGAATGTAACTGAAGAAAGAGGAGCAAACGATGCAGGTAACAAAAACAATAGAAGAAACAAGAAAACAAATTAAAGCATGGAAAAAAGAAGGAAAGACTGTGGGACTTGTTCCGACAATGGGATTTCTTCATGAGGGGCATGCAAGTCTGATTAAAAAATGCAGAGAAGAAAATGATATCGTAGTTGTATCAGATTTTGTAAATCCAACCCAGTTTGGACCGACAGAAGATTTAGAGGCATATCCAAGAGATTTTGAGCGTGACAGCAAACTCTGTGAAAGCCTTGGTGCAGATATGATTTTCTGTCCGGAACCATCAGAAATGTACCATGACCCGCATGCTTTTGTAAGTATCGATACATTATCTGAAACCCTTTGTGGAAAAACCAGACCGATTCATTTTAAAGGTGTTTGCACGGTTGTGTCTAAGTTATTTCATATCGTAGCACCGGACAAGGCATATTTCGGACAGAAAGATGCACAGCAGCTTGCAATTATCCGCAAAATGGTAGAAGATTTAAATTTTGACATTGAAATTGTGGGCTGCCCGATTATCCGTGAAGAGGACGGACTTGCAAAATCTTCCAGAAATACTTATTTAAGTAAAGAGGAAAGAAAAGCAGCTCTTTGCCTGTCAAGAGCAGTAAAAGCAGGGCAGGAAATCATTCAGACAGGAATGATGGCAGAAGAACTTCTTGGAAAAATGCGTGCAGTAATCGAAGCAGAACCACTTTCAAAAATTGATTATGTTTCTGTTGTAGATGCACTGACAATGCAGCCGGTAGAAAAAATTGACAAAAATGTACTCGTAGCAATGGCAGTATATATTGGAAAAACCAGATTGATTGACAACTTCAGCTACGAGGTATAATGCATGAAAAATATTTTAAATAAAATCGGAAAAGTCAGTAGTTTTGCATCCAGATATATTGGAATTATTATTATTGCATTTTCCTGCCTTGCATTTTTCTGGCGGGATGGATTTGCATGGATGACAAATTATACATCCGTATTTTTAGGCGTCATTATGTTTGGAATGGGTCTTACGATACGGATGAATGATTTCAAAGTGGTATTTTCCAGACCAAAAGAAGTGATTATTGGTGCGGTAGCACAGTATACCATTATGCCATTGGCTGCATGGGGGCTTTGCAAAGTGATGCATCTTCCGGCAGATTTGGCATTGGGAGTAATTTTGGTGGGCTGCTGCCCGGGCGGAACAGCAAGCAATGTCATTACCTATATTGCTGGGGGAGATGTGGCACTTTCTGTGGGAATGACGATTGTGTCCACTTTGGCAGCACCGCTTATGACACCATTTCTGGTCTATGTACTGGCAGGAGCATGGGTAGAAGTTTCTTTCTGGGCAATGGTATTGTCCGTGATTAAAGTTATTCTTGTGCCGGTATTGCTTGGAATTTTACTGAGAAGTCTTGCAGGGGAGCATGTAGATAAGGTGTCTGATGTTATGCCGTTTATTTCTGTTATCGCTATTGTAATGATTATTGGAGGAATCGTAGCGGTAAATGCAGAGAAAATCTTAAGTTGTGGAGTGCTTGTACTTGTTGTAGTAGCAATTCATAATTTCTTTGGAATGATGCTTGGACTTCTTGTCGCAAAGATTTTTCATGTGGAATATTCCAGGACAACTGCGATTGCAATCGAAGTGGGAATGCAGAACAGTGGACTTGCAGTGTCACTTGCTGCTGCAAATTTTGCAGGAAATCCACTGGCAACACTTCCGGGAGCAATTTTCAGCGTATGGCATAATATTTCCGGTTCGATTTTTGCAAGTATCAGACGTTCGGGTACAGAGAGAAGAGAGAAAGCAGTAGGGAGTAGAAAAATAGATTTTGTATAAATTTGGAAAACCTGTAGAATTTTTGTTCTATGGGTTTTTCTTTATTTTGAAGCTGTTGTAGTTGGAATATAGCGAGAGTTTATTGTATAATAATGGCTTAAGATAATTAGATATTTTAGGGATGAAGATAAAGCACAGTTTTTGTAGCAAAAATTCTGTCCCTGTGATAATAAAGGAGAAAAAGAACATGGAATTTAATACTTTTTAGACTGAGAAATTGTGGCATCTTATGTACTTAAATATAGAAGAAAAATATCTGGAACAAAGAGGGAAAACTTTGGATTCAACGCAGGTGCGTCTGCAGATGATGATGCAGTACATCCATGAAAATTATAAGGAGAAGATTTCGCTGGAAGACATCTCAAATCATGGAATGGTTAGTAAAAGCACCGCGCTCAATCTGTTTCGGAGATATCTGAATGATACGCCAATCCACTATCTGCTTCGATATCGTCTGCAGGAGGCTGCAAAATTACTTGTTACGACGGAAAAGAAAATAGCAGTGATTTCGGAATGTAGTGAATTTGATAATGTATAATATTTTTGTAAGATGTTTAAAAAATATTATAAGATGACTCCAACAAAATATCGGAGAAAAAAAACAGGAGAGTAGGGTTATGAAAAAACAGTTAAATTACGCAGACATTCTAAAAGAAGTGATAATTCTGACTTGGGCTGTAGCAATTATTGGAGCGGCAGTTTATTTCTTTTTAGTGCCAAGTCATACGTCTGTAAGTAGTATTTCGGGTCTTGGTATTGTGTTATCTAATTTTGTGCCATTACCGTTATCTGCCATTACGATGATTTTAAATGTGGTACTTCTGATTATTGGATTTTTTACCTGTGGACGAGAATTTGGTGCGAAGACAATATATACTAGTATTATGTTACCATTATTTATTGGTTTGTTTGAAAAAATTGCACCGAATTTTAAATCATTGACAAACAGTCAGGAATTAGATGTGCTTTGCTATATTTTAGTAGTCAGCGTAGGACTCAGTATTCTTTTTAATAGAAATGCTTCTTCTGGCGGGCTTGACATTGTGGCAAAGATTATGAATAAGTATTTGAATATGGAACTTGGAAAGGCAATGTCGCTTTCTGGAATGTGTGTGGCACTTTCGGCAGCATTAGTGTATGACAAAAAGACGGTAGTTTTAAGTATTCTTGGAACTTATTTTAATGGAATTGTATTGGACCATTTTATTTTTGACTATAATATTAAACGGCGTGTCTGTGTCATTACAGAAAAAGAAGAAGAACTGCGTAAATTCATCATCGAAGATTTACATAGTGGGGCAACCATTTATGAAGCAACCGGTGCTTATAACATGAAAAAACGAAATGAGATTATTACCATTGTGGATAAAACAGAATATCAGAAATTGATGAGTTATATCAGTCATCAAGACCCAAAAGCATTTGTAACGGTCTATAATGTATCAAATATGCGGTATCAGCCAAAGCGGTAGAACTATATGTTTAAATAGAATAAAAAGGGGTTGTTTCATTAATTTTTCGATTAATGAGATAACCCCTTATTCTATATCATCTTTATCCTCAATAGAGTAATTATTAAGCTCAGGAAAATCAAGAAATTCGCTTAAAGTCATATTAAAAACATTTGCGATTTTATGAAGTGTACGAACTTTAGGATTCTTGCTTGTTCCACGCAAAATGTTATCTACAGTAGATTGTTTTAAACCTGCTAATGTAGCAAGTTTATTTTAGGAATGGTAGTTTGAAGTATGGTATGTTAGAATAAAATTATATTAAAATCAAGAAGGAGAAGTTGGATGAAAAAAGGAAAAGGAATTGCGTTATTGCCAATCGGTGTATTTCTTGTATTATATCTCGGTCTTGGAATTTTATTTGAGTATGTGATGAAAATTCCAATGGGATTTTATAATGTGCCGATTGTAGTTGCATTTCTTGCTGCAATTCTTGTAGCATGTCTGCAAAATCGGGAGTTGAGTTTTGATAAGAAACTGGAAGTTATGGCACAGGGAGTCGGAGATAAAAATATTATCACGATGCTTTTGATTTTTCTGGCAGCAGGTTCTTTTGTCGGTGTTGTCGGAAGAAGCAGTGCGGAGAGTGTGGCATATTTTATGTTAAGTCTGATTCCGGCAAGGTTCTCAGTAGCCGTATTATTTGTAGTTGCCTGTTTTGTATCAGTGGCAATGGGAACTTCGGTTGGAACGATTACTTTGTTGACTCCGATTGCGGCAGCAGTTTCGCAGGCGTCAGGATTTAATCTGGCATTTTGTGTGGCGTCCGTTATGGGAGGAGCAATGTTTGGAGACAATCTTTCATTTATTTCTGATACAACGATTGCTGCCTGTAATGGACAGGGCTGTGAAATGAAAGATAAATTCCGTGAAAATTTCTGGATTGCATTTCCGGCAGCAGTAGCAACACTGATTTTGATTTTGGTTTTATCTTTTCAGACAGAAATTCAGGGACATGTCAGCCAGTCTTATCATCTGGTTCAGGTACTGCCTTATGTACTGGTATTAATTGGAGGAATTATTGGAATTAATGTATTTGTCGTGCTTTTGACAGGTATTGTTTCCGGGGCATTTATTATGCTGATAGGCGGACATACAACGCCGGTTGATTTACTTACCAACATGGGTTCTGGAGTATCCGGAATGTTTGAGACCTGCATGGTAGCAATTTTAGTGGCTGCAATGTGTGCATTAATTCGAGAATATGGTGGATTTGATGCTCTGCTTAGCTGGATTCATAAAATTTTCCGAGGAAAAAAAGGCGGTCAGATTGGAATGGGACTTTTGGTTGGAACGATGGATATTGCAACGGCAAATAATACCATAGCGATTGTTATGGCGAACCCAATCGCAAAAGAGATGGCAGAGGAATATGGAATTACTCCAAGAAAGACAGCTTCGATTCTGGATACGTTTTCCTGTATTTTTCAGGGAGTCATTCCTTACGGTGCGCAGATGCTTGTGGCAATTTCAGCGGTAAATGAACTGGGTGGAGAAATTTCTGCATTTCAGATTATGCCGAAATTGTTTTATCCGATGTTACTTCTGCTTAGTTCTATTTTTGCAATTATGAGAAGTAAAAAAGTGTGAAGTAAAATGTGAAACCGCATAGATTTCTAAGTGTACGCTGACTGGAATGTTTTATCTTTCAAAATTTTTTCAAAAAATACTTGACCTTCCACCTTATGGAAGTTGTATAAACAAGGTACAGACAAAGAAACAACGCAGACAGATTTTCAAAAAATGTCGGAAGAGAAGGGACGGAATAAAAATGAAAATCAAACAGGTGGAAGAACTGGTAGGGATTACAAAAAAGAATATTCGTTTTTATGAATCACAGGGACTTCTTGATGTGGAACGTGCAGAAAACGGATATCGGGAATATCACAAAGAAGATATTGCCAGACTTCAGGAAATTAAGTTATTTCGGAAAATGGATCTCTCTATTGAAGAAATGAAAGCTCTTTTTGAAAAGAAGAAAAGCCTGCAGATTTGCCTTGAACGGCATTTAAAAGAACTGGAATATCGCAAAGAAGGACTTACGAAAATGCAGGATATCTGTGAACGCCTCATCTCGGAACATCAATCTTTGGAAACTCTGAATGCGGAAGAATGTCTGGAAGAAATTGAACAGATGGAGAAAGAGGGTGCAAAGTTTATGAACGTAAACAAAATGGATGTTCATAAGAAAAAAAGAAAAGGTGCAATCATTGGGGCAGTGGTTATGACTGTACTTATGGCACTTACCATTGGATTTATGCTGTGGGGAAATTCGCAGGACCCAATACCATTTGGGCTTTTGGTATTTTTAATTGCAATACCTGTGGCATTGATAATTGGACTTTGGATTGCACTTGCAGGCAGAATGAAAGAGATTGAAGGAGGAGAAGAAGATGAAGCTTCTAAGTATTGAATATATTCCGGGAGTGGAATTTGAAGCGCTGGGAATCGTAAAAGGAACGGTTGTACAGACAAAAAATGTGGGAAGAGATTTTATGGCAGGAATGAAAACTCTTGTCGGTGGAGAAATCGTAGGTTATACGGAAATGCTCAACGAAGCAAGACAGATTGCAACGAAGCGTATGGTGGATGAAGCAAAAGAGATGGATGCCGATGCGGTTATCGGTGTGAAATATGGTTCTTCACAGGTTATGGCTGGAGCAGCAGAAGTGATTGCTTATGGAACGGCTGTGAAATATAAATAAATAGTGCAATTAAAATAATAAATTAATTGACACCATATATGATATCACCTATGATGATGCTGTGTTTTTTAAGTAAAAAGAAATCCCTGAAGAGAAAGAATAACATTTCTCTTCAGGGATTTTTTGAAAATTTAATACCATCTCGTCATTGGCAAATCATTATTCACATCATTGGTAAATAAAATCTGGCTCAAATCAATAATGCCATTTTGGAAAGTAGCAGCGCAGGCGCATAAATACAATTCCCACATACGGGCAAATTTTTCATCGAACATTTCTACCACTTCTGCTCTATGAGCCTGGAAGTTTTTATTCCATTCAAGAAGCGTCTTATTATAGTGTCTGCGGAGACTTTCTACATCAATTGTATAAAAACGCATGTCACCGGCAATCTGAATAATTTCACGAAGACTTGGAATAACTCCGCCCGGGAAAATGTATTTTTTGATCCATGCATCTCCAGGATGTTCCTGCAGGGCACTGATATAGTGGAGAAGGAATAATCCGCCCGGTTTTAAAACACTTTTTACACAGGACATAAATTCTTCATAGTTGCCACGTCCAACGTGTTCCAGCATACCGACGCTGACAATTCGGTCAAATTTTCTTTTAGATTTTGGAAGATCACGATAGTCAAGTAAATGAACTTCCAGCAGATTTTCTAAATGTTCTTCATGAATTCGTTCCTCAAATTTTTTCTTTTGTTCCTGGCTCAATGTGATTCCCACACCGCGAACATGGTATTTTTTGGCGGCTTCAATTAATAAGAAGCCCCATCCACATCCAATATCACAGAGCGTCATTCCTTCTTTTAAATATAATTTCTCCAAAATTCGGTCAACTTTGTTGCACTGCGCATCGTATAAAGTATCGGTATCTTTGGAAAAATATCCACAGGAATAACTCAAAGTGTCGTCGAGCCATAATTTATAAAAGTCATTTCCGATATCGTAGTGAGAAGAAACTTCTTCTTTTTGCGTCTTTTTAGAAAGAGAAGGGAAAATAAGATGTTTTAATTTTTTAGAGTCTGTTGAAAATTTTCCAAGCTGACCTAAGAACATGTTTAGGGCATTATATAAATCACCCTCGATTTCAATATCACCGTTCATATATGCTTCGCCTAAGGCAATAGAAGTGCTGGTAAGCAAATCAGACATGCTTGGCACTTTGTGAAAGAAAACAGAAAATGTAGGCTCTCCTTTTCCAATTTGATAGGTGTGATCTTGTGTTTTGATTGTAAAAGGTACAGAGTCAAATTTTTCCATGAAGTTAATAAATTGTTGTTCAAACATTCTAAAAAGTCTCCTATCTATGTTTTGCTGTTTTATAAATGATAAGGGAATATCGTATGGTATATGTCGCAGGCAGCATATAGGATATGAGGTTCCTTTATTTTTTATGTATTCTACCACTGGTAATACCAAAATGTCAAATGGCAATATCAAAAAAGAGTAAAAAAATCCGTGTGTCTCCCAAAAAAGAGGCACACGGATTTTGATATGGTGTAAAAAGCTTAATTTATTGCAGAAAGAAAAGATTGCATTCAGTTTACGAAATGCAATCTTTTCTTTGTACATTCCAATATGGAACTATTTTAAAGGATAGATTAATATAATCTTAAATTTACATTCCAAAATGTAACACTTATATTGTAAGCGAAAAAGAGAAAAAAAGAAAGTCTTTAATTTATGGTATTTTATCAATCCATTAAGATTATATTAATCTGATGTAAAATATTGACTTTCTACAAAACTAGTGCTATTATGAAGAAAAAATAATAGTCCTTTCGGAAAAAAGAAAAGAGGAAAACAACTATGACCGAATTAAACCTAGAGTTTGAAGTTGAAAATCCAGAACTTCCATTGGAGATGGACCGTACAGGTTTGAGTTTTTTCAAAGCTTCTGTCAAAAATTATTCATCCGAGTGGTTTGAGGAGCTTTATACGAAAAAGAAATCTGTAATCAAAACCTACAGTTGGTCGTTTTTTTTACCAGAAGCCAGATTTGGAACTGAAACAATCCGAATACGGGGAAATAAATTTTTTATATCGTTTTCGGATGCGAATATGGCGGAGCTGTTAAAGTTTTATAATGCATTTAGTTTGATGAAGAATAAATCACATCCGATGAATAAAAATTCTATGAAATTAGTAGCAATAAAAGCGCAAAATCTTCAGGAAATTAAAGATACTGAAATTATTATAAAAATGCAGAGTTCTTTGATTGTGAGAAAACACAATTCAGAGGATAACACAGATATTTATTATACTTGTGAAGATGCAGAGTTTCCTTCTATGGTGAAGGAAAATTTAAGAGTGTTTTTAGAAAAGCTGAATATTAATATGGATATCAGCAATTTTTCTATTACTCCGTTAAAAGGGAAGAAGGTGGTTTCAAAAGTAATGTCACGTTATACGGATCAAAGCATAGGAATTTATAAGTTAACTGGAAATCCGGAACTGTTAAATTTATTATATGCAGCAGGACTGGGAAGCAGACGAAGTGAGGCACATGGAAAATTTTCTGTTTTATTCTAAATTTTCTTAATTCAGAAAGGGGATGGTTTGGTGGAACGCTATGTAATTACAATGGGCGATTTTTTGAAGAATGCTGGAATTGTAGGGATGGAGTACCTGTTGGAAACAGCAGGTGCTCGAAGAGATGTGGATTATGGAATCACAGAAGATGCACAGGGCTTATGGCTTGACCGAGAATTTGCAGAAAATGTAGAAAATGCAAACTGGACGGATATGGCTTTTAAGGCGTTTGTTAAATGTTTTAGAACATCTACGGTGTATCAGGGAGTAATGGACAGAATAGGACGATGCTTGGACAAAATTACTGAGGGAGAATGGAGTCCAGAAAAAGCAGAGAAAGAAGATTTAAAATTTATCAATGATAAACTGCTTTCGAATAGTTATCAGGCTGGGTTTGAAAACATCAAAGATAAGATTAAAGCACCAGATGTTTATTTAAAATTAAAGAAAGAAAAGTTGAGTGATAAACTGCCAGTAGAAGAACTTCAGAAGCGTTTGAGTGAATTACAGGAATTTTTGAAACAGCCAAAATGCGAGGAAACTTTTATTATGAAAAGTGTGGTGTATACTTACATTAATCGCTTTTGGGATGGAAAATGTTTTTTACTGCGGGCAAATGCAAAAAAAGATATGTGGGAACTATTTGAAAAAGATTTTTCAGAACCATTTCGGAGTTATTTGAAAGCGGACCATAAAAAAGCAAAAGATTTATGCATAGACTGTGGTGAGCCAATGAATACAAAAGAAAAGGTTTCTATCGCATTTATGAATGAAATAGGAGATGATTTTACGAGAAAACGTTCTGCTTTTTGGAATTGTAAAGCGGATGCGTTTCTTTGTCCTGCCTGTGCTTTTGTTTATGCATTGAGTCCATTAGGATTCCGCTTGTTTGCAAATAAATTTGTGTTTGTAAATATAAATAACAATATTAATGCCTTGATAGATGCAAATTCAAAATCAAGAAAATCCAGTATGGATGGTGAAAAAAAGGAAAATGAAAGATATTCTGCGTGGTTTGCAGAGTCCATTAATATTTTATTGAAAGAAAAACTGCAGGGATTTTCTAATATACAAGTAATTTTACGTGGAATAAAGGCGGAAGATAAGTATTTTCTAAGTATTGTAAATAAACGTATGCTAAAAATAATAAGTAGACCAAGTGTAGCGACAGCATTACAATGGCTTGCAAAATCTCCAAATGCAAAAGTTAAAAATGAATTTTTGAATGTACATGAAGCGGTGATAGCAAATTTGTTTCAACAGCGTAATCAGTATCAGCTATTAAATCGATTATTAAGAGAAAGTATTGAAAATGAGTCTTTCAGTTTTTATGTTAATTGTATTTACGAAATCCAGTTGTGGTATGGAATGGTAGATAAAGATGAAAAAAGAAAGGAGATTATTATGAACTGTGGAATTATGAAAAAAAGCGGAGCAGATTTAAGAAAAGTAATTATGCAGGCTAAGGGAACAAGTTCTGGAGATTGCTTAAGAGGAACAGTATATCAATTATTAAATGCTTTGTATGTAAATAATGTGTGGAGGTTTTTGGATATTGTATTAAGATTATATAACTCTTATGGTTCAAGAAAGAATGAGAACGGACCAGAACTTTTAATACCGACAGGTATGGTAGAAGTGTTGGAGGATAAGGGAAAATTCAGAGATTATGGATATGCATTTATAATTGGATTAGATGGCTGTTATGAGGGCAAAAAGGAGGAAAACTAAATGAAGAGAGATGGATTTACAATTACAATGGTTTTTTTAGCAGAAAGTGCAAACTATGGAGAAGGAATTGGAAACGTTTCTTCTTTAAAGAAAATGACAAGAGGGAATGATTGGCAATATTCTTATATTTCCAGACAGGCATTGCGTTACAACATTGTACAGCAGGCAGAGTGGGATAATACACCGGTCGATGGCAAGAGTGGGGTAGTCCAATTTGCGCCGTCGGCTACGATTGAAGATTATCCGGAAATTGACTTGTTTGGTTATATGAAAACAACATCAAAGAGTGAAGGAAAAGAAAAGGGGAAAGATGCTGATAACAAAGGTGGAGCAACGACCAGAAGTGCGGTTGTAAGATTGAGTAATGCAATTGCGTTAGAACCGTTTCAGGGAAATTTGGAATTTCTTACAAATGCGGGACTGGCTGTAAGACAAAATCTGGAAAATGGAATTGCACAGAGTGAAATTCATCGTTCCTATTATGCGTATACTGTGTCAATTGATTTGGACAGAGTGGGAGTAGACGGGGAGATTGATATTCCAAGTCAGGAAAAAGCAGAACGAATAAAAGTATTGTTAGATTCTCTGCATTATTTATATAGAGATATTAAAGGCAGAAGAGAAAACTTAAGCCCATTATTTATTATTGGCGGAAGATATCAAAGAAAGAATCCATTCTTTGAGAACAGAATTAAATTAGAGGGTAATAAAATTAATGTGGAAACATTATTAGAACTGATTGAAGACAATGAGATAGAAGAAAACACAGTTGTTGGAATTACATCTGGAATTTTCGGTAATGAAACTGAAATCAAAGCAGAGTTAAAAGCGGAATCTGTGGGAACTGTATTCAAACATTTAAAGAAAGAAGTGGATAGTTACTATGGAGAGAGCAATTAGATTACAGTGTTTTCAAAATCTTGTGAATTATAGAAAACCAAGTAGTTTTATCATAAAAGAGACATTTCCATTACCTCCATATTCGACTGTTCTTGGAATGATTCATGCTGCATGCGGTTATACAGAATTTCATCCGATGAAACTTTGTATTCAAGGAACAAACAGCGGAATGATTTCGGAACTTTATACGAGATATGCTTTTTCAGCAGGAGCAAAATTTGAGGAAGGCAGACATAATATCTGCATTGAAGATAATGGAACAAAATATGGAGCGTTTAAGGGAATCGCAAATGTGGAACTCATTTGTGAGAATCATTTGGTGATTCATATTGTTCCAAATGAAGAAGATTTTATGACAGTCTATCATGCATTAAAAAATCCACCTCAATATTTGTCATTGGGTCGTTATGAAGATCTACTGGATATTGAACGAGTTGATATTGTAGAAATTCATCGAGAGGACGAAGTAGATTTAAAACGGGACATGTATATACCGGTAGAACGGGAATGGAAAAACAGTGAGGATAAAATTGAACTTCCAAATAAACAAATGACAGTATATAACTTGACCCGTGAATATGAAATAACAAAACAGGGACTTCGACGCTGGAAAAAAGAAGGGGGAAGAGTGAAAGCATATTATTGTCCAAAAGGGACTACGTTAGAAACAGGCGCATATACGGACAATTATGCAGAAATTAGAGAAGCAGAAAATGAAAAAGATGGAAATAAAAAAAGTAAAGATGCAGAATATGAAAAAGATGCAGCAATAGTTTTATATTAATCATTTAAGGAACAGTACTATTGAAAATAGTGCTGTTCCAGAAAAGAGTGGAACTATGGAATATTATGCAAAAACAAAGAAAAGGCAGTTATCTCAAGGAGAAAAAGACAAGTTAAAAGAAGATTTAGAGAAGATTAAGGAAAAACTTCAAGATGAACTTGATGAGACAGAGATAAATATTATAAATCATACAATAGACGATTTAGGTAAAGATTTAGAAGAAAAGCAAAAAACTTTAAAAGAACATGAAGAAGAAATTGTCAGATGTGCGGAAACATTTTTTAAGCAGTATGGAGCATATTTTTCAGACAAAGAAAAACTGTTGATTTTAGAAGCATGTAAAAGGCACGATTGGGGAAAAGCGAATCTTCTATTTCAAGCACTGATGTTCAATCTGGAATTGGATGAAGAAACAAAGTCAGACAGCAGAAAGCTAGAGCAGATTCCGCATGGATTTTTAAGTGCAGTTACCATTTCAAAAAGTGAGTTTTTAAAATTATCAGAAGAGTTTTCAGAAGAAGATTTTAGTCCATTTATTACAGCCATTTATTATCATCACGACAGGGAAGATGATTACGATGGAGAGAAAATCAGAGAATATGGAAGAAAATATTATATGCAGCAGGTAAGCGAATATTTAAATAAAGATATTAGCAAATTGTACTGTAGCAATATCTATAAACTCTTATTTCGGAACAACCTTTACAGCAGTAAAATAGTGGAATACCAGTACGAAAATTGGTCAAAAATCTGGAATGAATATCTGCTTATAAAAGGTATGTTGAATAAATTTGATTATACCGTAAGTGCAGGTTATGAAGAGGCAGAAATAGCGGTAGATTTGCAGGAACAGAAATTAAAGAAAAGTATAGAAAAATGTTTAGAGCAATATGAACTGAAACCAGCACAGCAATTCATGATGGAACATAAAGATGAGAGTGTGGTTGTGGTAGCCCCTACTGGTTCCGGAAAGACAGAGGCAGCTTTACTTTGGCTGAACGGAGAAAAAGGATTTTATACTCTTCCGTTAAAAGTTTCGTCAAATGCAATTTATAATCGAGTAAAAGAAAAATACTCTTATGAAGATGTAGCATTGCTTCATTCAGACAGTATGGCGAAATATTTAAAAGAATACAAACAGGAAGAAGCCGGAATTTGCGAAAAATATGACCGTGCGAAAATGCTGTCACAGCCGTTGACTGTCTGCACGGTAGACCAGTTATTTAAATTTGTTTATCGGGCACTTGGAACAGAAATATTTGCGGCGACATTAAAATATTCAAAACTAATTATAGATGAAATACAGGCGTATGAACCACGAGTTATTGCAACAATTGTCTATGGATTATCAATAATTCAAAAAATGGGTGGAAAATTTGCCATTATCACAGCTACATTTTCACCGGTTCTTCAGTATTTCATGAAAGAATGTGGGCTAGAATACTCTTTTGAAGATTTTACATCAAAGGTAGAAGAAAAAGAAATTAATTCCAGACATATAGTAGAAATCCATGATTCTGATATTATTGACGATAGTGTGTGTAAAGAAATCTTAGAACAGGGAAAACATAAAAAAGTATTAGTCATTTGCAATACTGTTTTAAACGCACAACAACTTTATAAGAAATTAAAAGATGAAAATATATGGCTTCTTCATTCAAGATATTTAAGACGAGACAGAGCACTGCTGGAAAAAAATATTATGGAGTTTTCAGAATCGGATAAAACAGGTGTCTGGATTACAACGCAAATAGTAGAAGCAAGTCTGGATATAGATTTTGATATTTTATATACAGAAATGTCTACAGCAGATAGTCTCTTACAGAGAATGGGAAGATGTAATCGAAAAGGAAGATATTGTCCGGAAGAAGCAAATATTCATGTATATGCTAGTGAAAATGGGGTTGGAAAAAACAGTGTATATGAAGAGAACCTGTATAAGCGGGCACTAGAACATTTGAGAAAATATGAAGGTAATATTTTTACAGAAAAGAATAAGACAAAATATATGAATGAAGTGTACAACATTGAAGAAATTCGAAATACAAAATATTTTAAAGAAATAGAAACATATTTAAACCTTTTTGAAAATATTCATCCTACGGAATATCTGGCAAAAGAAGCAGAAGTAAGAAATATTAACAGTATTACGATTGTTCCTGAACGAATTTATCAAGAAAAAAAAGAAGTATTTGATGTAGGAATAGAATTTTTGAGTAAACCAAACATTGGAAGAGAAACGAGAAGTCTAATAAAATCAAAACTCCAGGACTTAACACTCAGTCTGCCAATTTATCAAAAATTCCCTGAAAAAGTTGATAAAAAAATAATTGGTAATGGAAGAAAACGAAAAGTTATGGATATCCATAGGGCAACATACAAATATGAGTTTGAGTTTGAAACAGGAAAAGGTATGGGGCTTATTATGCAAGAAGAATTGGAAACAGATGGAGAATTCATATAGAAAGAAAATTGTCGACCTGTGATAAGGTAAAAAAGGCGGGGAGTCGACAATTGACGCTTTGTAGGAAAAATGCAGAGTTTAGGAAAGAAAGAGAAGATTTTCTTGAAAAAACAGAATATAATGACAGGGTAGACAAAAGATGGTAGAATAGTAGTGGAATTATAAAGGGCTACATTGGACGGGAAATAATAGAAACATATTGGAATGTAAATTATCAATCCGTGATCCACCTAAAAGCGAGATTCGACAGAAATAATAGAAACATATTGGAATGTAAATTAAGCACCATCATGATAGAAAATAGCGTGTTCTTCTGAAATAATAGAAACATATTGGAATGTAAATAAGTTTCTAAATGGGTCATATAAACGACTACAACATCGAAATAATAGAAACATATTGGAATGTAAATAAGTACGTCGTCATTAATTGCATTATCTGTAATATAGAAATAATAGAAACATATTGGAATGTAAATACGCTTCTTTAAACAGGGCACTTGAAACTTCTGAAGAAATAATAGAAACATATTGGAATGTAAATTTTCGAGCTATTGTATATTTTTTTCGCTTCTTTATCGAAATAATAGAAACATATTGGAATGTAAATCAGTATATGCACCCTTGCCGTTCTCAACGTCCCATTGAAATAATAGAAACATATTGGAATGTAAATGTCAAATAAACACAGTTATAAAATTTAATCATTTAAGAAATAATAGAAACATATTGGAATGTAAATCAAACCGTTCGTTATTCGTGGCAGTAGGTAACGCAACGAAATAATAGAAACATATTGGAATGTAAATACATACAAAGCCTTTCCAGCTCGTTTGATAAGAAAGAAATAATAGAAACATATTGGAATGTAAATTTCTGTTCCATCTGCTGTCCTGGCACTTGCAATCATAGAAATAATAGAAACATATTGGAATGTAAATATGTATGTTACTGTTCTATCATCTGCTCCATGTGCTGAAATAATAGAAACATATTGGAATGTAAATGTGTTTTTTGTTTTCTTTCCTTTGTTTTCTTCGTCAGGAAATAATAGAAACATATTGGAATGTAAATTTTGGCAATTCGTGACACTGGGCATTTGTTCGGAAGAAATAATAGAAACATATTGGAATGTAAATTTTCTACATTAACCTGCGGTTGTATTGGCGATTTCTGAAATAATAGAAACATATTGGAATGTAAATGCCGCTTTGAGAGCGCTTAAAACATCAATTTTATATGAAATAATAGAAACATATTGGAATGTAAATATAGACATGGACGCAAAAGCTCATGCTGAATATGTTTGAAATAATAGAAACATATTGGAATGTAAATAACTTAACACAAACTGTAGACTTAAGCGGTTGTACGAAATAATAGAAACATATTGGAATGTAAATAGACATAACTTGTAAAAATTGTAAATGTGAAAGGAGAAATAATAGAAACATATTGGAATGTAAATTATCCATACCGCTCATTCAGCGTGTACGTCTTTCCGAAATAATAGAAACATATTGGAATGTAAATTCTGCATCGAATGTCGGCACGTTTCCGTCTGCGTCAGAAATAATAGAAACATATTGGAATGTAAATCAGAATAGTTTCCCTGTCAGAAGGTAAGTATGCTTTGGAAATAATAGAAACATATTGGAATGTAAATAAGATTTCAAGCAACTGAAACGGTCTGACATCATTCGAAATAATAGAAACATATTGGAATGTAAATACTATTAAGTCTGCTTCTGTTGCAGTGGATAATAGCGAAATAATAGAAACATATTGGAATGTAAATGGAAAGCCACGCTTGAATTCCGCAAGCTATAATATCGAAATAATAGAAACATATTGGAATGTAAATCATCATCAGCAACGATGAACTCATTCGGAACGTGTGAAATAATAGAAACATATTGGAATGTAAATAGGAATTATCACAATCAACGAATTCAGGGAACTACTCGAAATAATAGAAACATATTGGAATGTAAATAGTATCAACACAAAGTTTTGAACCGGCTCCGGAAGGGAAATAATAGAAACATATTGGAATGTAAATTCCATCGTGAGTGCCACTCCGTCAGCTGGACCGTCGAAATAATAGAAACATATTGGAATGTAAATATTACTTCCGGAAGAAAAGGACTACACACTAATTTGAAATAATAGAAACATATTGGAATGTAAATCTCGTCTTGCGCTTTGTCGTATTCTTCGAGCAAATTAAGAAATAATAGAAACATATTGGAATGTAAATTTTAGTAGGGTAGAAAGAAGAGGACAAGAATATGGGAAATAATAGAAACATATTGGAATGTAAATGAAATTCCGTCGAATGCATTTTTGATGATTCACAAGCCAGAAATAATAGAAACATATTGGAATGTAAATGCGATCGTTGCTTTAGATATTTTATCTTTAAGTCTGAAATAATAGAAACATATTGGAATGTAAATTTTGTAAGGATTGCAAACTTAGCAGGAGTAGAAACTGAAATAATAGAAACATATTGGAACATATTGAAATGTAAATAACAAATAGCTTTTCCTTACAATCTATGTTATCATATAAACTATAGAAAAAATATCAGAATTATATGAGAACGAAAGGAATACAAACAATGAAAATCGCAGTAACTTATGATAACGGAGAAGTATTTCAGCATTTTGGAAAGACAGAAAATTTTAAAGTATACGAAGTAGAAGACAACAAAATCATTTCCAGTGAAGTAATCAGTTCTAATGGAAGTGGTCATGGTGCCTTAGCGGGTGTATTAGCTGACCAGGGTGTGAATGTTTTAATTTGCGGAGGTCTTGGAGGTGGAGCGCAGACCGCTCTTGCCGAAGCAGGAATTGAAGTGTGTGCAGGTGCAGCAGGTGACACAGATAAAGCGGTTCAGGATTATTTAGATGGAACTCTGGAAGATGCCGGTGTAACTTGTGATCATCATCACGAAGAAGGTCACAGCTGTGGAGACCATGAAGAAGGTCATAGCTGTGGTGGAGATTGCGGTGGCGGATGCCATGGATGTGGAACTCCACAGATTATTTTAGAGGGAAAAAATGCAGGAAAAACAGTAAGAGTGCATTACACAGGTACTTTTAATGATGGAACAAAATTTGATTCTTCTTATGACCGTGGTGAACCGCTTGAATTTATCAGCGGAGCTGGAATGATGATTAAAGGATTTGACAAAGCAGTTGTAGATATGGAAGTTGGCGATGTCGTAGACATTCATCTGATGCCGGAAGAGGCTTATGGAATGGCAAACCCGGATGCAGTTTTCAGTGTTCAGATTAGTGAACTTCCAGGTTCTGAAGAATTAGAAGCAGGCCAGCAGGTTTATCTTCAGAACGCAATGGGACAGCCATTCCCGGTTAAAGTTGTTTCAAAAGAAAATGGTGTGATTACTTTTGATGCAAACCATGAAATGGCGGGAAAAGAATTAAACTTTAAGATTGAATTAGTAGAAATCTGCTAAGAAAAAATCAGTGAATTAATTTACAGTCTCTTACAGAGAACTTGTAAAAATAAAATAGAGCAGTTCAGAATGATTTTTCTGAACTGCTCTTGCTTTGTGTGAAAAATGAAAAATCAGTTAAAAGAAGCAGGGCTTGGGTATTTATCTTCTGAAATGCAGTAACCATTCTGGTATTTTACAGTTAAATAAAGAGTCTTTTCTTTGCCTTTAATTTTCACATAGCAGATTTTATCATTATCAAATTTATCGGTGATTTCGATTTTTTGATTTTCGTAATAAACCCAGACACTTCCATCTTCTTCGTATTCTACTTCAGGCATATTAATTTGTTCCATGATTTCATCTTCTGTAAGCGGGCGTTCTGTTCCGTCGGCATCAAATGCGACTCCGCCACCGCCCTGCTCTACTGTATTTCCATTTTCATCAGAATAATTCAAGTTATAAGAGCCATCTTCTTTTACATCGAGTGTGGCATCAGTCTGGTCTCCGTGAATCCAGAGCTGAATGGTACGCTGGATTCCGCCAACATTTGCTGCGTATACAGTTCCGGTGCCTCCGACTAAAATGAATGCGGTAAGGATTGCAGCAGCGACTTGAAATTTGTGTTTCTTTTGCATTTTTACCATTTGTGTTACCTCCAGAGAAATTGGTTCTAAGGGATGCAATTCAGAAAAAGCCTGTTTATATTTTTCTTTATTCGTCATAATTCCATTCCCCCTTTAATGATTCTTTGAGCAGTGCTCTTGCGCGTAATAAACGAACTTTTACGTTGCTTTGTGATAACTTTAAAATTTCTGCGATTTCCTTAACGGAATAATCCTCATAATAAAATAAATGAATGACGATTCGATATTTTTTTGGAAGTTTCATGACTTCTTCAAAAAGATTTTCTGATTCCGGTGTTTCAAAAGTTAAAGTTTCCATGTATTCTTCCAAAGAAACTTTATGCTGATGCCAGAAAGTAAGAGTCATATTTTTCGCTTTATTAATTGCAACACGAATCAGCCATGCTCGCAGATGTTGTTCGTCTTCAAATTCTTTTTTGCTTGTATAATATTGAATGAACGTATCTTGAACGACATCCTGCGCATCGGATGGATTTTTGCAGATGTTAAATGCAATTGCATAAAGATTATTCTGATAACGTTCAATCAATTCCTGAACGGATTGTCTCATGAGTTTTTTACTCCTATTATATTTTGAAAGGTCCTTTCATTTATAACACAAATGAGAAAGGAAAAAGGTTACAAAATAAAAAAATAATAGAACAAAAGGGATATTTTCTTTTCATAAACGTCTAATCTATGTAAGAAAACATTGCATTCAAATTTATCTCAGTTGATAAGACTACGACTGAGATAAACACTCCGTGGGGCGCACATTGTCCAATGGACAATGGTTCTGCGCGGACCGTAACGAAGTGTAGACCGCAGCGATTCTAAGAAGAATTTGTCAGCTTGTGCTGACTAGAATCGCGCGCCAAGTCTCACGAGTGTTCGACTTGAAATTGAACAGCCGGCGAGAAAAGGGTGGTGATATTTTGACGAAAGAAAATTTAGGAGAGCTGATTTTAAATTCAGAAAATCAATTATATGCTACTGCAAAAATTATTCTTGGAAATGATGAGGATTGTGCAGATGCAATTTCAGAAACCATTGTGAAGGCATTTGAAAAGAGGGAAACGCTGAAAAAAGAAAACTATGCGAAAACCTGGCTGATTCGGATTTTAATTAATGAATGTTATAGTCTGCTTCGCAGGCAGAAAAAATATGTATCGATGGAAACGACAGAGATACCGGAGCGAAAACAGCCGGAAAAAACAGATTACAGTGAATTGTATCAGGCGGTCTCTGAATTGAAAGAGGAATTGAAACTTCCGGTTATTTTATATTATGCGGAGGATTTTAGTATCAAAGAAATTGCAGAGATTTTGGAAATAACAGAAGGTGCAGTGCAAAAGCGTCTGGCAAGAGCCCGTGGAAAATTAAAAAAAGCATTTGAACATAAGGAGGTGTTCGTATGAAATTAGAAGATATCAAGAAAGAAATGCCAAAAACTCCGGAAATGATTCATAATCGGATTCAGGATGAAATAAGAAAACAAATGGAAAATGAGCAGATTGCAGTATTTCCAACCCAAAATGCCAAGAAAACAAAATGGAGCAGAACTCGTGTGGCAGCAGTCGCCGCAGTTTGTATTTTAGGCGTATCAACAAGTGTTTATGCCGGTTCAAAATGGTATGCAATGCATTTGGAAAAACAGGGAACTTATCAGGTGGCAACAAAGATTTCGGCCAATGAACAGAGCAAAATGACCGCAATTCCGGATGAAATTCCAGACGTAAAAATTCAGGCAGGCTACCTTCCGGATGGAATGGAAGAGGTAGAAGAAGGAAAATTTTCTAATTTGGAAACACCGTATCAGGGTGGTTTTTCAATGAGTCTGATGCTGTTAGATGAACAGGATTTTGAAAGCGTATTAACGGACAATCATGTGGTAGAAAGTGAAGAAAGGAATTTTGGAAAATACGAGGGCGTTTATCTTCGGTATCAGGATTTGGAGCAGAGCGGTTCGTATAATCAGAGAATCTATCTGATGTGTCCGGATGAATACCGGATGGCAGTCATTTATGTGGGAGATGATATGTCAAAGGAGGAAGCAGTAAAATTTGCAGAAAATATTTCTCTTGTTAAAACAGATAAGATGGTTGCAACAAAAGATATGTACAGCTGGAGTGATTTTGTATCAACGGAACCGGAAACAGAAACCAGAGAAATGGTAACGAGTGTGTCATCGGATGAATTAAAACTCTGGAAAACAGGAGAAGAATTTAAGATTTACCCAGACGTTTCTGCAGAAGATGAAAATGGCAATTCAATCGAATCGGCAGATGTATCGGTAAAAGTGGATTCGGTTCAGATTTCAGATGATTTAAGTTTGTTAGATGAAAATAAGATTCCGGAAGAATGGAAAAAGGCAGTTGGCGAGGATGGAAAATTAGTAGAAAATCAGCTTTCTTATATAAAGACCGGAGATGGTGTGGAAGCACTGGATGAAGTTGTGAAAACCGAAAATGTGAAACAAAAGCTGGTCTTTGTGACGGCAACTTATAAGAATAATTCAGAAGTTACATTGAATCATATATTATATCTCGGAAATCTGATGTTGCTGAAAGCAAAAGATGACACTTATCAATTGTATATCGAAAATGAACAATCGGGAGATAATTATGATTGTATTCATTCGAGCAGTGTAGCGAAAGCATTTGAAATGGATTATTATAGTGTACAAGAAGCTTATGGAAATGGTGGCAACTATATTTCAACTTTAAAACCGGGAGAGAGTATTCAGGTAGAAATGGCATGGATTGTGGATGAAAATCAACTTTCGAATATGTACCTTAATTTATCCGGAAATGGAAGCAGCAGCGAGTTTGTGGATGGCACACTGGAAACAGGCATTGTGGATATCCGTCAGTGATGAGTCAAGAGGGGCGTGAACAAAGCTATTTTTCACGCCCCTCTTGGTATTTTTTATAATCACTCGTTAGCAAGTTCTCGATCGTTTCCGATAAAGAAAAGAGCAATCGTATCCGGTCCTACATGGCTTCCTGTACAGAAATCATAAGAGGTGTTGATAAAATCACGGACTTTGATTCGTTCTTGTATTTTGTCCATCACATACAGAGAATCTTCATAGGCATCCGCGTGAGCGATACCGATAATCTGTTTTTCAGGTTCTACGATATTATTGCAAACCAGATCTACTAGTGTATTTAAGGCAGCTTTACGACCACGTACTTTTTTATAAGTAACGATGTAGCCATCTTTATCTCCCTTTAAAATCGGTTTAATCTTAAGCATATTTCCGATTGTTGCTACGCTTCCCTTGATGCGTCCGGTGCGGGAGAGATATTTCAAATCGCCAACTGTGAAGACACCGTTCATCTTTCCTACGCAAGTCTCCAAAAAATCGGCAACTTCGTCAATCTCCATTCCTTTTTCTCTCATGATACTGGCGTAGATTGCAAGGATTCCCTGAGCAAGAGAGGCATTGAGAGAGTCAATTAAGCGTATTTTGCAGCCGTTTGTATGTTTACTTAATACTTCTTCTGCAGCTAAGCGTGCAGAGTTAAAGTTTCCACTGATATTTTTGCTTAAAGAAAAATATAAAACATCTTGGTCTTCTTCAAATGCCTTTTGGAATTGCTCCTCAAATGTTGCGGTGCTGATCAGCCCTGTTTTAATTTCACAGCCTTTACGCATGGCATTGTAATATTCGGTACCTTTTTGGCGTTCTTCTTCTAAAGAAAGCTCTGGATTATAGCAGGTAACTTCTTTTCCGTCAATCAGATTAATAAAAGAGATGACATTGATGTTATATTGTTTTGCTATTACAGCCGGAAGATTGGCAGCAGAGTCTACAAAAATCTGAAACATAGTATATCTATCCTTCCTGTTTGAATATGATTATCTTTCGACTATTATATCACAGATAAGTATAATTGGTAGACAGTTGTTCGGCTTTTGGCGAATAAAATTCCGAGTTCTGAGTAACTTATCCCCCTGTATGGCTTGTTAGAGAACAAGAGATTTGATAAAATAAAAATATTATTGGAGTGATGCGAAAGGGGATTCACTGATGAATGTAAATATTGTTCTTTATGATGAGTTTGAAACGTTAGACGCCTTAGGAATTGCTAATATTTTTGGAATGGCACCGGAACATTTTTATATTAATTATTTGTCGGTAAACGGAGGACTGGTTAGCAGTAAACAAGGTGTGAAGGTTTGGACCGAATTATTGATTCCAGAAGAGGTGGAGGATATATTGGTGCTTCCGGGAGGGCGTACCGCAACGAAGCTGCTTTGTCTTGAACCGAAAAAATTGGAAATTATAAAAGCGGCAGCACAGGAGGCAGATATCTGTATGATGATTGCAAATGCTTCTTCTATATTAGCACAGACCGGGCTTTTATATCATAGACAGATTGCAGATTATCCGGGTGATCAAAACTGGAAACGAATGTTTACCGCTGAAATTAGACGAGCGGAAGATGTAAGATGGATATCGGATGGAAAATATTATTCCAGTAGTTCTACGATGGCTGGATTTGATATGGCATTAGGTGTGATTAGCGATATGGTAGACATCGAATTGGCAGTTCGTATTGCAGAAATGTTGGGATATGAGTGGAATCAGGAGATGCTTTTTTAAGAAAACATGAAAAGGTGTATGAAATTGTTGAGGATTTCATACACCTTTTTTATATTTTTAGTTTGGAGGATTGAATACTTGAATCATACCTACGATCCGGCCTTCGCCGTACAATCCGTGCCCTTCACTTATATTCTGCCACCAGGAAGATAAGTCTGAGCTTCGGGGAGCGACCCCTAACTTCTTACCCTTGGCTTACGCCACAAGCCTGCACAGGATTGGCTACCTGTAAATTTCACCGTCCATTCAGATTAATAAACGAGTTTTTGTCAATCTGCCATATGGCTACTTTCACCGGCGACTTCTGTTATAGGCGGATTTCTCCGTCATCAAGGCAGAATGCATTGTTGGCTTTACCTCTGTCATATCAGTTGCCACACTGATACCCCTTAGGCTTACTCCTACACCGTAGGCGTCTATTGCTGCATCCAGAAGTTCCGTGCTTTTAAATGCGGGCATTTCTGCGATATGTGTTTCCGTTGACGGTTTCCGTCTTCCCGGGATTTATCACTAAACCCCGGCAGCCTTCCAAAAGAAGTATCCTTGATTTGGTTGACTGGGCGCCCCTCACCCGTTTCCGGGTCTATTGGATTTACCACACACCTCGAAGTACTGGCGTACTTTATTCATCGAGTTGATCGCAGGTATGATTCAAATATTCGATTTGTTTTTTTGTAATCTCTCTTGCTGACAATACTTAGTATAGAGTAAAAAGAAAGATTTGTCATTAAACTGCTGGTTTAAAAAAGCGTAAAAAAATGCCCCCATATCTTCTATGGAGGCATTAATAAATGTGTTAGCTTACTTTTTGCAGTGCTTTATTTTCTCTCTTTTCTTTTTTTATAACCCACGGTGCCTAAAGCTCCCGCAGATACCAAAAGCATCAAAAGCGTAACGCCAAGTGGTAACTCATCTCCGGTCTTAACGGATTTGCCGGCAGAAGTAGCGTTGCCACTTCCTGCTGCCGTTGCGCCTGGAGATTTCTTTGTGTTACCATTTCCAACGGTAGTTTTATTGTTTCCGGTTTGCGTTTTAGCGGCATCCGTTACCACACCAATGGTGCCAAGGCTGCTGATTTCTACGGAAAGCACTTTATCTTTTACTGTGCCTTTTAAAGACTCTACTTTTCCGTTTACACAATGTAAAAGGGTCATTTCTTTTCCTTCATATTCTTTTCCGACCGAAACAGAAAGTGTTGCTTTCTTCGGGAGACGAATCTCTTTTCCGTTCTTCAGAAGTTTCACTTCATATAAGCAGAATAAAGATTTGTTTGTCGGAAGCTCTTTTTTCATCAGAGCAACATCTTCGTGGTCATTTTTAATCGGTTTTACAGAAAGTTCCATATCATCTGTCAGACCTTCACCTTTTAAGGAAATACCATACTCTTTATTTGACAGCAGAGTAACGGATGTTTGCTGGTCGTCAGGTTTTTCTGATTCACCCGGTTTTTCAGGAGTGTCCGGCTTTTCTTGCTCACCCGGTTTTTCTTCTCCTTGTGCTTCTATAAGGAAGGTATAAGTTCTGCGGTCAGTTCCTCGTACATTCTTTTCGGAAACCAGCTGAATCTGTGTTCCGACTTTAACCGGAATCTGTTGAGATACACCATACGCAACACCGTCGGCTTCAATGCTTGCAACACTGTAGCGATTGAAAAATTCAGGAGTGAAAGAAATTTCATCCTGGTTTGTGAGCAGAGTATACTCATAACGGTCTCTCTCAAAGGTTTCTTTTAAATTACCGCCCTGTAAGCCCAGTGTTTTTAATTCAGCATTTGCTTCCAAATCTTCACCAAGATTTTCGGTGTACTCTACAGTAATCACAGAGTGATCTTTTACTTCCCCGTTTTGTACGGTACATTGAGCAAAACTCTTATCTGGGAAGATGCCATCTAAGGTACCTTTCCAACCACTTCCCGAGCCTCGGTCAAATTCGGACAGTCCGTCGATTCGTTCGATATAAGTGCCCTGGAATCGAAGGGAAATATCGATTTCATTTTCTTCACAAGCGCGCTGAATAATGCTCATCATAGAGTCTTGTGCATAGATTGGAACCTGCACATCGAGAATAGTGCCTCTGACGGTGGCTGGATCTTCTGTTGCACTCAGTGCCTGAGTGTCTGCCTGGATTCCATCCATGATAGTGAGAGAAACGGTTCCTTTTTGGTCGCCAAGGTCTTTTAGTGCTTCAATTCTCTTTCGTGCAGCTTCCAATACATCGAGGTTTGTTACTTTTTGTTTTTCTTCCTCACTAAGCTGCTGATACAAGTTTTCGATAGCCTGTATGGTTGCTTCGTCTTCTAAAGTCAGTTCGTTCAGTTCAGGAAGCTGATTAATTGCCTGCATTACGGTTGCAGCGGTAACTTCTTTTGTATCTTCCGATAAATCCCAATAGAATTTTCCGCCATTTTTATAGTGAACATAAGCACTCAGTGCCTGGAAGGCCTGTACACTGGCCATGTCATTGCGTTTTTTGTTGGTTTTGTCGTGGCAGAAACCGGTTGCACCGGTGGTATCACAGTAATAATCCATTAAGCCTGTAATTGCGTTACTATAAGAGGTACCAAAATCGGAATTTAATGGATCAATCTGCAGCGCAATCAGTGTTAATAATAATTGGGAAGTACTTTCTGCAGTTCCCATATCGTAGGAATCGGACATTGCATTTTTTAAATATGCAAGACCGGCATCGATTGCATTTTTAGCCGCCTCATTGGTCTGTCTGTATGGTGCCAGTGCCTGTAATGCCATGGCGGTTGTATCAACACCCGCAGTTTTGTTATCGGTTAATCCAAAGCCTCCGTTGTCCGGATTCTGGAAAGTCAGCAGTGCGGAAATTATTTGTTCTCTATTCCATTTCGCATCGGATGGAATCGGTGTTTTCTTTGCATCCAATGCTAAGAGTGCCCAGGCTGTTTCGTTAGAACCACTGTTTAAATTCGGATGATTATAAATCATTTCTGCGAGATTGACGCCGCCTACATCGGTAATATCTTTGTTCATTACAGATAAGACGAGGGCAACTCGCTCAATTTCGGTAGGTTTTTTGGTTGCTTTCCAGCCTTTTACGGTTTTTACAACCGAATCATAGTACTGGTCTTGTTTTTCTTCCGGAATAGCGATTCCGGCACGGAGAAGATCATATACGATCCAATCGTGCTCAATGCATTTATAATTCTGATCCGGAGTGATTGCTTGTAAGTGAGCTTTTGCACCAAGCAGACCCTTTTGCACCAGTTCGTCGATATTGACTTGTGGAGTTTCACCGCCTGCAACTTCAATTGTAATCTGAATCGGAGCGACGGAGTTTGTGTTGTCAAGAGGAGTACCGGTTGCGACAACCGTTCCTTCTTTTAATGCTTTTACATAATATTGGTCATTTGTGACAACCGAATTGAAATCCGGTGCGCCTTCCCATTCTGTACCTTTTTTCCACAGAATCGGCTCTTTTTTATAAATTTTAACGATACCTTTTTTATCAAAGGTCCATTTCAGGTCTGGATAGGTAACACTCCAGCCGGCATCGGATTTTTCACCTTTGAAGTTTAATTCCAGAGGTTGTTCCGTGAAATTTTCCATACTTACTTTATCTTGCACTGCAGTTACTTCAGTAAGTGGATTTTCATATGCATAAGTCACATCAGAGGTACCGGATACGGTAGATTCTTTTTTGGTCTCCGGATCGGTCTGTGTAAGGGTCGCACGATAAGTAACGGTACCTGCTTTGTATGGTACATATCCTTTTACCATACTTTCCACATATTCGGCGATGGAGTCGTCGCTGCTCGTTACTTTCCAATTATCTGCATAACTTGCATTTTGTGGAGAGACAATTACGCCACTGTAATCCGGGAGGAAGGCATACTGATCCGGGTCGTTGGCATTTCTTCCGTGAATGACTTTTTTTCCGGAAATTGCAGGTTTTACAGAAGTTGCCGGTACATAAGTAGAAGTTACTTCCACCTCTGCGGTAATGGAATTGTTTACTTTTGAGGTCACAACCATTTTTGCGGTACCAGGCTTTTTAAAGGAAAAGCTGCTGGAATCATTGTAGTTTTTAATCAATGAGTCATCGCTGGCTTTGTAAGCAAAACGAGTTGAGTTTGCAGGTACGAAAGCATTGCTGCCCTGATATTTGGCTTTCACTTCGATTTTCTTTTCTTCAGAGCCAGCAACTTGGCAGGTCTGATTGGTTACATCCTGTCCGTCGATAAACAGCTTGATCTCTTCTAATTTTTGCGCTTTTGAAATGACTTTGACCCAGGCTACGGCTTCGCTGCTTCCATCGGCTTTGGTTTCCGTCGCAGTAACGGTAGCGGCTCCTTCTTTGTCGATACGAAGGTCGCCGTTGTCGGATCCAATCATTAAGGAACCTTCTGGTTTTACTTCTGAAATACCCCATGAAATTGTGCTGGTTTCCGGCACGTTTTTTAACTGGAATTTTCCTACAATTCCAAATGCATTTACTTCGTCCGGTGAAACAGTAAAGGTCTGGTTTTCGATGGCAAGTGTTTCGCCTGCTTCAGTTACCATAACCATTTCATATTTGTTTTCCGGAAGATTTGGTTTGTCCGGATTATAAGTTTTATCTTCTCCGAAATAAGGATAGCCGTTGCTGTTTTGCCCCCATTTGGCACCATTTGCGCCTCTGTTTTGATTTAACAGCGTTACGAAGTCTTTGGTTTTCAGCTGTTCTTCTGATTTTGCAGAAGAGTTGTTTAAAGCAGCAGCCGGAATTTCAGCCGGATTGGCAAGTCCTTCCTGCCAGTAAGTATTTTTCAGGGTGCCTTCTTTATACTGATTAAATAAAACACCTTTTTTGCCTTCACTGATGGAATAGCTGTTGATAATGCTTCCGCCTTGCAGACGTTTTGCAAAACCGCAGGCTAAACTTCCTTTTACATCTGAAAAACAGTTGATGACAGTTCCTTTTAAATTTTGTCCGATTGGTCCATTTCCACTTTGTTCCCAGGTATCAATGGTACCGGTAAAATACAGATTTTGTAAAACGCCTTCTTCCCCTAAATGCTGGAACATCCAGTTTGCATTTTCAAAGATAATGGCATGTCCCTGTCCATCTAAAATACCATTGAATTCCGTCATAGAGAAGTAAGAATCTTTTATGGTAATATCTTGATCCAGTACATAGTACTGATCGGAACTGGAATTAATCTTACTTAAATCATTTTCAGTTGAGATATGCTGAATCTGACTTGCGTCAGCAGGAGGTGCCACCGGCTCTGTCGGTCGTTCTTTTTTCAGACCGTCTTTTGCTGCCTGCAGTGTTGCAGTTGCGGTTGTAACCTCTTCAAGTGTAGCATCTTCATTTTTTAAAACGTTCTGTGCATTTGCAAGTGCTTCTTCAAGATTGCTCCAGCTTTCTTTGGTATAGCCTTCTTTGCTAAGTGCACTGCAAGTGTCTGCCAGTTTTTGTAAGTTTGTTTTATCCGGTTTCTGTGCTTCGGTAGAACCGCCCTTTACGAGAATCGGAAATCCCTGGTTGTTGCCATCTGTCGGAATTGCCCAGGAAAATCCGGTCTCCGGAAGATTAGTATTTAAAATGCTGTTTGCTGCGCCGGATTTAAAATCTTCTAAGGATTTTTGCTGTACGTTTTCCGGAGTGATTTTGTTGCCACCCATACTTACGGCACCATTCATACTTCCAGGTCCATAGCAGCTGTTTTTTAGTTTGGTATCGTTTGAGTTGTTGACACCAATTAAACCGCCGTAAAAGCCGGAAAGCATTCCGGTTACGGTACCTGCAAAATAAGAGTTCTGGATCACACCTCCGTTTGCGGTACCTACTAATCCACCCGGTTCATCAAAACCGTCCATGTTTAACTTGGCAGTAGAAAAACAGTTTTGAATGGTTCCGCTAAAAGTCATTGCCATACTTCCGAAAGTATCGTCGCGTTCAATTACTTTTTCACTGGTTACACCCAAATTTTGAATGGTTCCGGTTACCTTATTTGCCAGTGGCTTATCGGTCAGGGTAATGGTATGTCCTGCTCCGTCTAAGGTTCCCTCAATACTTTCAAACCACTGACCGCTTTCCATTGTTACATCTTCAGACAGGGTATAAGTTTCCCCGGCCGGAATTGTGGATGGAAGCGTGTTGGCATAAGCTTGTACTTCCTGTTGGGATTCTTGTGCTTCTTCAGTTTGTGCTTCGTTTTGCGTTACATCTTGTGCATCATTTTGCGTATCATTTTGTGATGCATCGGTTGGTTCCTGGTTCTCAATTGCTGAAGCATTTTGGGTCGGAAGTGCGGAAGCTGATACGGACATCGGCAGCGTACTTCCTAAAAGTGTTAGAACCAGAAGAATACTAAGCATTCGCTTAAATTCTTTTTTCATGCTCCTTCTCCTTTTAAAGTATTCTACTTTCTATATACACTTCTCTTTTTTGGAAAAATTTTTTTATACACAAAAAAGAGCCTTTCTCCATTTCTGAATCAAAGCTCTTTTATACACTACTTGATTAAAATTATGAAATGCTGTTACTGCGTATAAAAGATTCTTTTCTTCAAAAATCTTGAACGAAGTAACAGCAAGCCCTCTGACTTAACGACCTGCAAAAATATGCTACTGAAGTTCCTCCGGTGTGCATATTTTGGGGCATGTCTCACAGTAGAATCATCTGTATCAGATTTGCACTGATTTTCTTTTTAACTCAAAACATTACTGTTTTTGATGACTGTCACAGGTATATAGTTTGTTAATATTTTACCTTAGGTTTCCTGCTACTGTCAATCGGTTATTTAACTTCTAAGCATTTTGGTATTTGGGAGGATATAGTCAATTAGAGCGTGTTGTGATAAAATAAAAATAATATTTTGAACGCAGATAAGCATTCCCCCGCTTCAAGTGCGCAGAGCACTAAGCGGCG